>ERZ1740058.510-NODE-510-length-29081-cov-9.281437_pt1 | contig 29081 bp, 30 predicted proteins | sample MGYA00581745_ERZ1740058 | MGnify/ENA primary metagenome ERZ1740058 (study PRJEB43018, sample SAMN04849742) | marine metagenome | isolation source: floating plastic debris | place: Pacific Ocean | collected 2008-08-30 | study: EMG produced TPA metagenomics assembly... | reverse complement strand
CCAGCCTAGCTCTCAGCCTTAAAGGACAAAATTGTTCCGATTCTATACATAGGCGTTGTTGCTATAAGTGCAGTAAAAACAGCTGGTTGAAGCGCTTTTTAGAGTTAACAGCTAACCTTCAAGGCATTCCTGACCGCGACAGAACGCCAGTTCTGCAATGGTTAAAAGCTTTTGGTGGTGCTCTTCATCCAACAAGTCGGCGCACTCGATCGCGGCTACAACGCCTGCAATTTTTAACGTTAAGTCGCAGGGATTTCTGGGGTCATACTCAAGTTCATAAAGCGTATCGACATAATCATTAGGCGTGTATTGCGTACCACCTGCCGTCAGCACTTCTCTGGCCGTATTGCCAAAGATAGTGAGTTCAAAGTCACCCGCTGGTAAATGGTTTTCTGAAGACATAGCGCGACTTATAGCAAAGTTGTTGTCATGGACTAGATGTTTTGAGCGCTGGATAGCTGTTATTACCAGCTATCTAAACCTGCGGTTTGATAGGGGTCTGGCTGGTCTGATTGCGCTGCACCAATAGGCGGCGCGGGTAGGGACGAGGTAGCGGTAAAAGCGTTAACAGCTGCACAAATTCCATAGGGACGGAGACTTTGCAACAGAATGGCATTAACCACATCAGCCACGGCGATATCATCTTCCTCGGCCAGTTTTTGCAAACGTGGCCATAAACCGGATAGCACCGTAATACGACGGTCGTTGCTGGGGTTTTTACGTTTAGCCATCCACGAATGCCTCCATACGTTTGGCGTATTCCAGCAGGCCTTGGCTTTCCAACTGTTGTGGATTGTTAGCTTTAACAAAACCGGAGGGCAGGGCAACCATTAGGCCTGGTAGGTTTGCGCCGCCGCCACAAACAACCTTGGCTGCCGAGCGATCGAGAATGTCACCGGCTTTTGCCTGTATCTCGCCCAAGCGTGAACTAAGCCATTGAGGCAGGGTGCTGTCGTAAATCTCTTTGAAATCCGTTTCGCCGTAACCGTTGAGCTTAAACGTTCCAAGCTCAACCCCCAGGCGTACCGCATCATCCGTGGGGGCGATGCCGCCCTGATGCGCGGCAACAGCACCGGCGATGTCGGCATAGAGCGCCAACACACCAGGCGTTGTTTGGGCAAAGCCAGCCACTTTGCCGTCCTCGTTCAAACCGACAATAGAACAGTTACCACCACCGAAATCCAAAGCAGCGAAGCTAGGAACAGGTTGCAAATTGCGACGCGCTTTCAGTTCACGCATCCGCGTGGCGGCACCCAAACCTTCCGGCTTAAAGCTAATGGCGTGGATAGCAAAAGACTTGTGCTCGCTGTTGATGATCAGCTCGTGTTGCCCCATCAATGGCTCTATTAGTGGTTGCATCTGGCTTGTCGGCAGGCTGACGGCCAAATTGATGGTGGCGCCGTCCGCTACCGCAGCGGCGATCGCCAGCAGCGCGTAGCGGGCATAAAGTTCCCCTTTTAGTCCATAGGCCAAGGTTTGCACGCCGTTGTAGCTGTCCAGACCGCTACCAATAGCCAGGCTGCCTTCAAAGATAGGCGTACTCAAGGCTTCGCCTAGTAGCAGCGTTTTAGAGCCTGATAGCAGGTCTGGATAATAGGACAGAGACTGTGAGCGAACGATGTAATCGCCCTGGGTGGTGCTGACCTTAATGGCGTGGTTACCAACGGCAACACCAACCGCAACCATCCGTTTTACTCCATAGGCTTTTGAGGGTGCAACAGACTTAGAAAGCCGTTCAATGCTTTGTACCATAACGGTTTCACCTCTTTTAGGAGGCGTTATTAGTGTTTGCAGGAATATCTCTGTGCTGGATAAGGGCGGTGCAGGCGACCAAGTACAGCCGTTCTTATCCGTCACAAATATGTTATAGCACTAAATATTGCTATTAGATCATTATTTAGTGCTATGAAGTCAGAATATTCTGTCAAACTGATACTATTGAGTCGTTGTATTGCGGCGGCTCCATGGATTATCGGGAACATGTTTTTCTGAAACTGGCTTATGTCTACATGACAGATGCCGACTATGAGCGCTATGAAACCGCTATTGCCGCTTGTGGTTGGCAGTCAACGTACCTGTTCAGTCAATTTCTGAGTTCTTTTGCCGGTAAGAATATCGACTATTACCGCGCTGCTCTGAAGACTGCCGCTGCCGCCATGGATATACATCCCAAAGAGCTGTACAACTTGTGCCGTTCTGCAGAGGAAGTTGAATTTCCCCAGTACGTTAAAGAAACACCCGAATATGGGGAAAGCCCTCTAAATTCCGTGGTCGCCATTGAAACGGGTATGGAACAACGTCGCCGGATTGGTCGATTCAAGGCCAGTGGCCGCAATGCTGTTGTGTTGCGTTTAGCCGCGATCGTGGAGCGGCAGAGCACACCCCTAACCCTTAGCCGTATCGTTAACTGGCACTTCGCCAATTATTGGAACCGTAGCTATGGGCCGCAAATTACAAATGATTTCAACGCTGAACTGTAGGAGAGAAACCCATGACCGCCACGACCCAAACCTCTTCCCACCCCCAAACAAACTGGAGCGGAAAAGAGATTATTGATATGTTGATCTGCGAGTTACCAGAAGCCAATAGTGACTTGCAGAAGGTAGCGCTATCAGCGCTACAGTCGGGGCAATACACCAACTGTAAAATCTACCCTTGCTTGGCTTTGGACGATGCCTTTGTTAAGGCCATTGGCTACATGAGCAGTATTCCAAGCATTGTTGACAAAAAAGTGCCGACACTACCGACGTTGGTTGCCGAAGGATGCCGGGCGATCGCAGATGCGCACCAGCAGCATTCGTTGGCAACAGACAATCAGTACACCGATGGTGGCGTTAACAAGGCTGAAGAGATCCGCAGAGAAGTACTCTCAAAGTTAGAAAGCATCAACGAGAACATTTTTAAGAAAGTGCTGGCTGACTAACTGTCACCATTTGTTGACTTGTTGATATATGTTTCATAGGTTTTGAACGATGCAAAACAATGCAGAATCTACTGATACAGACGATTTTCAGCGGAAAATCTTTGGCCATACCTGCCGCGAAGTCATTATGTCCAGTGGCGAAAGCTATACGCCTAACGATTTTGTGGATATGTTGTATGACGTAGAATACGACCCACGTAGCGAGGGCCATATGACCCTGAAATTACTGGCGGTCGCAGGCGCAATCGAGTGCCAGGATCAGCTGGATGAGGAGCACCACGCTAAACTTTTAACTATTGCAGAACTGGCTTTCGTTCGTGGCCTGGAATGCGTTGAGGGATTGCAACAATGAGATTGGCACTTTGGCCGATATAGGCGTAAAATCCCCTAGATAGCCTTGTACATATGTTCTGGAGGACTTATGAGTCCATAAACCCCGTAAGAAAAAGGCTTTAAAAAGCCGAAACCCCCCGTCTTGCAGGACGAGAGGTTTCTAATTGATGTTTGACCACCAGGTAGGACGACACTAACGATTAAAGGTTTGGCGACCCCGTTAGAGTACGTCACAGAGCTCTATGTGCAATTTTAGGTTATAGATCGCCCTTCGACAAGTCGAAGAACCAATAAATTGCATAAGAATTTTAAATGTCATTGCCTTCAAAGGAATGCCTTTGTTAGGCGATACCGTCAATAACACGAGTCTCTCTATCTGGTGGGTTTAGTCCTCTAACCCACACAGAGAAATGATTTCCCCCGCCAATACGCGTCGGCGTATACCTGCTCTAAAGAAGTTCGGCTCCGTTACAGAAAAAGAGCCTTTCTTCAAACTCTGGCCACACCGCTTCGATTATATTTACGCAACGCACCCTGACCCCGGCACACGCCCTGAGTGGCTGACGGAATCGGCTCACCCTTTATCCGACAGGCTGATTGAACAAGGCAGCTACCTGTACGGCGTTCGTTTTGGGAAAAACACGAACTACGGGCTGCTGGATATTGATAAAGGCAGTCCCTATCACCCACGCCGCGACCCACAGTGCTTAAACCGAATCTTTGAAGCATTAGAACCGTTAGGGCTGGTTGAATATCTAATCATCACCAGCTCCGACAGCGGTGGACTACATATCTATTTACCCTTTGAACTTGCTCTACCGTCCTGGAAATTAGCTGACGGCATTTGTGCACTGTTAGAGAAAGCGGGATTCAAAATTATGCCGGGCTGGCTGGAGGTATTCCCAAATCGGAAACCGTTTTCCACGGACGGCAGCATCAGTCTGTACAACGGGCATCGACTACCCATGCAACAGGGTTCGTACATCCTGAACCAGGCATTACAGCCCATTGCCAGCAATGAGCAAACGTTCACTCACCGCTGGAAAGCCGCTACGCAACGCAATGACATTTGCGAGCAAACGCTCACTCGCATCGTTAAGCAATACCAGCGGCGGCAATATCGTATTACCGGCAAAGCGGAGAAATTTCTCAATGATTTGAATGCCGTTATTGAGCGTGGTTGGACAGATAAGGGACAAACGAATCATCTGGTAGGCCGCATTGCTATGCGCTCTTATATATTTGGCCATGTGATCGGTGCACCGGCACCGTTGACGGGTCAGATGCTTATTGATGACGTTGTGCGGGTAGCCAAAGGGCTACCTGGCTACAACGATTACTGTGGCCATCAACACGAGATAAAGAAACGTGCCAGAGAGTGGTGTGCTTCGGCGGAGAAGAGCAATTATTTTCACTACGGGCTTGGCACCATACAGAGAAGTGAGGTCAGCTGGAATGAGCAACAGCGGCTGGCGGCACGTGATCGCATTCGAGAGGTTGTAATTGAGCTGATTAAAAGCAATATCTGGCCGGAAGGTGTGTCGGCTCGGATTGATGCCATTCAAGGGGTGAAGGGGATTTCTGGCACAACGCTTTATAAGAACAAGGATTTGTGGCATCCAGTGTATTTGAAGGCCGCTATACGCAACGCGGAGAATGCATCTAACTTACAACCGTTGGAGAAGCCTGTGGAAAACCCCCCGGACCCCCCGTTTTCTTCTAGGGGGGCGGAAGAGGTGAGGACTCTTCCGCCCTGCCCCCCAAACTTATTAGGGGGCATTGGGTGTAACTCCCGTAACGGTAAGGATCGTAGCGCTCAGAATACGGGAAATCATCAGCCCTCAGGAGGGGGGGTGCGTAATGAAGCAATACGTTCTAAGAGAGAGGCGGATTCGCAGGACGAACGTCGTAAAGCAGCCTCTGCGATCACAGCTGATATGGGGGAGCATAGCCCTTGCCCGCAGCAACTGTCTTTGGATATTCGAGCCATGCTGGAGCGAACGAAGCTGGCCAATGCCCTACAGACGGAGCATGAGCAGGAACAATACCGCCACCAGCGCCGGCAGGAAGCTAGGGCTGCGTACCGTGCAAAGCTGGAAGCGCAGCTGCATTCTGGCGATAGGGTGCTGGAGACTGAGGCGCGGCGGCAGCTGGAACGCCTGCGATCAGTAGAAAGGGAAGATGAGAAACGATTCCCTTAATATCGAAGTATAAGTAAAGTCATAATATGTTGTTTACTAAAGCGTAGTCTGTCATAAGTTGTCCGAAACACTTAGATTGATAACTGATGTTTTTCACGTTTTTTCGTACTTTCTCGCTTCGTGAAGTCCTCACACTTAGAAAGAAATAGCTGTTCAGTCTAGCTATGCTGGCGACAGTACAAGTTTTCATCTGAGTCATCTCAGGATGAAGTACAAGAATCCGGTTTACTGTACTGGACTATGTAGAACACAAATCATCTCAGAAATGATAACGTTGCCATTAAGGCCTCGGATTGTACGCAGTAATCAATGAGAAACTCTCTATCTTTCGGTGTTCGACGTATAAAATATGGCTTTCTGGCTCTTATATTACTTACTACTATATCGATTCTTCTGTGGCATCACAGTTCTAATTCGGCATCTGCTCAATTAGATGGTACAGCCCTCGCTTCACCTTTTGAGTCCAGAGAGTTAGTTATTGGTGTACGTACTGCAGCTTACGAAATTGGCCATGACGTGAGAGAAGATGGCAGTGGTGGGTTCTGTGGTGTCTTCGGTGAAGTATTAAAAGATACGCTTAGTAATCGAAATATTACGACAACGTATCTTCCTGTAGAAAACAATTATCTGGATGGTCGATGGGAGCGATATGACAGTCTACGAGAGGGGGTTGTTCACGTCGAATGTGGTCCTAACTCTCGGCCCTCTGGAAATCCCATATGGGCTAGAGGAATTACTTTCTCTGACACACCATTCCATGTTTCTGGCGTGAAACTACTTCTTAGAAAATCTACTATCGATGAACTATCTAGTAGAAATCTCAGTCTAGAAGAGCTTGCAGACCAGATTAAAGTTGCGGTGGTCGAGAACACGACGACCCTTAGATTGCTCAATTCTATTCCTGAAATAGAAACTGAGGAAACTGAAGGAAGAGACAGGGCTCTAGACCTTTTAGAAAGAAGAGAAAACTATGCGTATGCAAGCGATGCTTTAATTCTCAAAACTCTTCTAAACAAGGGGGCAGAAGAAATAAGGGGAACCAACAACGAAATTATTCAGAAGGGAAGAGCACCGTACAAAAATGATGACTACATTACCTACCCAGAGGATCAGTCATATATTGGAAATGTGTCAAGAGAAGAATACGTGATCGCAATACGAAAAGGCACATCATACGAAGATGAGTTGATGGATGCAATAGAAGATACGCTGAATTCAAACACCATAAACGAAAAAAGACAGCAACTTACTGAGGCTGAGACTTCTCTAGCCATAAGCTCCCCCAATGCTGATAGACCTCTATTTGATATTCCATCATGGTTGGTGATTCTTGGTGCCCTATTTCTGCTAATTTCAGCAACAATTGCGATTGCTTTATTCAGCAATAAAAGCAAAAATAATCGGCCAAGCCCTACTCATGAGCCGCAGTCACCTGAGAAGCAACCATCACCGTATGTCGTAGTACACGCTAGTCCAAGCATTCATAATAATAGTACTGTCAACACTGGACAACAAACTACCTTTCAAGGAAGTACTGCTGACGAAGATCTAAAAGCATTATCAGTAGATATTAGGAAAATACTTAATCTGATTGACTCGTCTGGAAATCCTACAGATCTCTCTCAAGCGAAAGCACGTGTTAAAGGAGCTGAAATATGTGAGCAAAATAGCTCGTTGAAAATGCGACTGGCCAAAGCACTTCAAACGAGCTCTATGGAAATTCTAAAGAGTTATATAAAGCATCCACTTGCCATTGGTTTCTTGAAAGGCTTTGAAGAAATGCTAAAACGATAGCTACGAACTTGTAGTACTTTCAGCGCTTTTCTTCTGAGCTTTCTTTTATTCATCAGGCAGCATGGCAAAGCAAATTAGACCAAATGCTAAGGATAGAATTCTGATACATCTACAGGCTCAGTAGCTACATAGACGTCAAAACTCCTGTTCATCCTGTCACGTACAACAGTAGCAAAGTTGTGTGCTTGGTGTTCGTTAGAAAAAATGCCTACGAGATACTTCCCCTCAAAGGTACTTCCGCCGCTTGTGCAAAATCCTCCTTTAATCAGCTCACGTACGCTCTCTGTATCATCAACAGAAACAAGCCATCCTTGAGTCACTTCTTTATCTCTAATTGCAGGGCTATCACACCAACCGCTAATAGGAAACTCGCTTGTAGCATCTAAGTGATTTAGCACCTCTGCATTAGCAGTACTAACTTGGGCGTTTGCAGAATTCTGCCACGTCATCCAAAATGACCCCGCAGTTAGCATAACCCCTATAACTTTGAAGATTCCCCAGATAGTGATAGGCTCTGCTCTGACAGGTTTGGGAGCGGATATGACAAGCGTTAGACCAATGCAAAGACCTGCAATAAATCTTCTAGGCTTCATGATAGGTATTTATCTCGTAAGTTCACAATGAGTCGAATGCACCCGCTCATGTGACTTTTCCCTTCGGTATAGCAACTATACTAAGTGAGCGTTTCAATAGAATCAATCCATTTATTGAAACCACTATAGGGTAGGTATTTTCACTTTCTCACACTAACTAACTTCTACATGTTCTAGAGTTAGGTCGTGTACAGTTTCTACTAATTTATCTATTCGGTCCACTAAGACCACACAATATCAAGAAAAACTCGTATAATTGCTCATAAAGCGACAGATTCTTTGATCTTTCTACAATCAGTGACGATCCTAAAAACCACAGTTGAGCTTTTATAGAAAAACTAAAACTAAGCGTGAAAGGGGTTTCTTACAGGTAGTGCACGCTACTGCTAAGCCTGATAGCTGTGCCTATTAGTTGGCTGAAGAAAGGTATTATTTATCAATTCAGCATTCAACCCTGCCGACGATACTCCCAAGGCTTTTGACGACTCCGATCACTCCATAGTCCTACACCCTGTTTGGTTGCTTTTTCTTCAACGGCTCTTATCACTGAAGCATTAGGACAGCTGCCGACATACTGCGGATAGACATAGGCCATACCATCTACAACCATTTGGCTGTTGAGGTGAATTTCTTCTTCACTGCCAGCTATCGGAACAAATACCTCGGCAACCGTACGTCCATACTGGTCTGTAGCTGTCTTTACAATGTTGGCTGTACCGTTGCCTCGCGCAACCAGCGATCGCAGATGATCACGTGATGAAATGCCTAAAGGTTGTTCTAGTTCTGGAGCATCGATTCCGCAAAGCCGTATCTTAATTTCCCTTATTCCATCGGTCACTCGAAAAGTGTCACCATCATGAATGCTATCAGGAACCAACTGAACTGCGTGACTGGTTTCGTCTGTAATCAACCCTGGCCTGGTACGCAAACGTTCTACCGTATCTGTCCAAAGTTTTGGCGCAGCGGCGAATGCCAGCAGTGTAAAGGTTCCGAGCAGACGAAGTAGCTTCATGGTTGGTAAATAGGGAACTTGCTGTTAAGTTTTCCCAACGACAGAAGATATCCGTGTCAGAAGTAGACAAGAGTATTTTTTTATACGGCTGCGCTGCAGTTTGGGCAATCTATAAGAGCATTCATTTACATTCGTCTCGAACATGCTCAATAGAATTCTTGCGGCACTAATAATAACAAGTGGATTCAGCCTGTCGGCAGTTATTCATTCTTCAATACCGCCTGCTGCGGCCAATGATAAACCGCATCTCCAAGCGATGGAAGCGGCAGGTTACACGCTTTGGAATGATGGCGAAATAAACGGCGTTGCTTTCGATGTCTGGACACGACCTGCTAGGCAGGGGGGCGGTTTCTATTACTTTCTCTGGGAAGGACATTATGCCGATATCACCGATTACGGTAGTCCAGAGGTTGTTGTCTCTTTTAACAGCAACATCGCACAGGTTAACGGAGTCATGATCGAAGACTGCTTCGCCGATGGTGGCTACGGCACAGAGTGTCTCAATCCGGAGAACAAGCCTGAACACTTCCGCCATGTGGGTTCTTGTGCGTTTTCCTGGCAAACGGCAGTAGACGGTAGCGTTTGCGGAAGTCGCGCTGCCATGGTTAGACAAAGTGGCTTTCAGTAGGGCGTTCAGTGCGCGATCACATCCCAGCACTATATTGTGTTCTTCCTAAAAGACAATTCAATCTATCAGCCGTTGTGGTAGGGATGCTACTTCCGGTAACGGCAAGTACTCGCGCTTCCACCAATCTCTACTGGGCAGCAGCCGAGCAAAGTAATGACCGTTTTCTTGCTTGCAACAAACATGTAGACCATCACCATCGGCCAATACATCCACTAGCTCTTCTTGCATAAATGCTGTTGGGGTTTGCTTGCGTAATTGTGCATCTGTTTTAAGCTTTCGATAGGCTAACGGTGTGATTTCTCGCCACTGATGATGTCCACTCGTCCAATCCTTATCAATGCAAGGGTGCGGCCACTCTAATATGCGGGCTGTGAACATGGGAAGAAGGGATGCAATAAGCATATGATTCCCAGCGCTGCTCTATGCATAGGCGTTCCTCAGTGTGATCGCTACGCTGTATCGAGACAAGCCCTGGACGGTGGCCAGGCTATTCGGTTGCTGCCAAAATCAGTGAAATTCTCTGGAGTCACTGATGGAATCGTGCCAAGATGGGGCGAATAGCCCCTGCCTGATTTTTATATGCCGAAGCAACCACCAATGATCCCGCCTAATAGCTATGAGCTGTTTTTGGCCGACCTTAAAAACCGGATTCAAACGGCACGGATCAAAGCATCCCTGGCTGTCAATCAGGAATTAATATTGCTCTACTGGCAAATAGGTCGAGATATTCTAGAGCGCCAAGAAGCGGAAGGCTGGGGCAGCAAGGTTATTGCGCAGCTGTCCAAAGACCTTAAGCGTGAGTTTCCTGATATGAAGGGATTCTCCTCGCGCAACCTCAAATATATGCGGACGTTTGCCGAAGCATGGCCTGAGCTACAAATTGTGCAGCAGCTTGCTGCACAAATTCCCTGGTTCCACAATTGCATGCTGTTAGAGAAGGTTAAAGCCCCTGATGCTAGGCGGTGGTACATCCAGAAAACCATAGAGGAAGGCTGGAGTCGAAACGTCTTAGGCATGCAAATTGAAACGGATTTGTATCAGCGAAAAGGCGGTGCGATCACTAACTTTGAGCGAACCTTGCCAAAGCCGCAGTCAGATTTAGCCCGGCAAATGCTGAAGGATCCGTACTCGTTTGAGTTCTTAACGATTTCAGACGAAGCCGCTGAACGCGAACTGGAACGTGGGCTGGTTGAGCGTATTCGTGATTTTCTAATAGAACTAGGCAAAGGATTTGCCTTTGTCGGTAGCCAATATCACCTAGATATAGGCGGCGAAGATTTTTATCTCGATCTGTTATTTTACCATCTGGAACTACGCTGCTTTATCATCATTGACCTGAAGATGGGCGACTTTAAGGCCGAGTATTCCGGCAAGATGAATATGTATGTTTCGGCTGTTGATGACATGCTACGAAAGGAGGGGGACAACCCGACAATTGGAATGGTGCTGTGCAAATCAAAGAACAAGACCATTGCGGAATACGCGCTGCGAAACGTCAGCACACCCATAGCCGTTTCAACTCATAAGCTTCCGAAGAACTTGCAAGATAGTCTACCAACGCCGGAACAGTTGGAAATAGAGATGGAGGCGGCAATACAAGCTATTGAAGAGCGATCCAGTACACCTGACTAACAAACTAAATTTGGATTTAATAAGACACTTTCACCAATTAACAAGCTCTTAGTAGTTTGATACCTCGAAAGAGAATTTATCAGAAGAGCATACACTTCTACACTTTCGTGCAGCAGCTTTGTTATTTTCGCTATCCAGATTACATTCATAGGAAGTATTTCCAACACAGTGTATTGGGCAGCAGTGACACTTAGAAGGGAGAAATTTCGGGGCTTAGATAATGTGTCAACAATGGCGATCACCACGGTACAAGACTAGGCGATAGATAAAGCTACTAGCGTTCTGAGAGCAAACTGAGGCATGTTTACGGGTGCATACAATTTTATGGCGTTGGGTGTTTTCCTTGAGACTGGAACGATTGCTTCCAGTTCTCGGTATGCAAGGGGAGTGATTTCGCGCCATTGGTGCTGACCACTAGCCCAATCATTCTCAATATAAGGATGCGGCCATTCGAGGACTTGCGCTATGGGCATGGAACGGTAAAACGCAGTAGCCCTATAGTGCCCATTACAGCAGTTCTATTTTGTGCCGTCATTCCTTGCTCAATTCTTTGCCCGTGCGATCACCGCTCTGTTTTGACTGCGCCTCTATTGCTTGCACAGCAGCCTCCATCGCCATTTCCAGCTGCTCTGGGGTAGGTAAGCTATCCTACAAGCGTTCTGACGGCTGATGGGGAGACACAGCAATAGGCGTTGAAACGTTATAGAGCGCGTATTCTGCTGTCGTTCGGCGCTTGCTCTTGCACAAGATAATACCAATATGCCAGTACAGCAGAATCGGCTTTTCTCTAGCAGAAAGGTGGGGTAGCACTCTTCCATGAGGTACGAGCAATAAAGAGCTTTCTAAAGGAAGAAGAACATGTCCCTAAAAGCCCTAACAGACTCACTGATGTATGCTGATACACAATAAGTTGCAAAATGTTTCTCAAGAAAGGCAATCCATACGTAACGATGCTTTACGAATCAGACTCATCGTTGATGCCTGGTGGATTCTCCCAGCCTTCAGGCAACAATGACAGAATCTCTTTCGGCAGATAGGGTTCAAACTCGAAGTTTTCCAAATGTAACCACTCTGCATAAGTTGCAATTAAGTGACTCCCTTTAATAACCGAAGCATTGCGCTTAAATACTGACTTGTATCGCTGCTTCGTATTACGACGCTTAAAACCAGCCGGCTTTACACTGGTAACACCAAATTTTCTTAAGAAATCTATGGCGTCTGCCTTACCCAGACATATGCCAGATTCCTTTTGATAATCAAAATGAAACCCCGTCACCTCATAAATCTGTTGGGGACTGCAGGGACAGGGACATCCTGTTCGGCGTTGATCTAGCTTTATAGACATATGTAATGCCTTTGCAAAACTGATTCTCTGTTCCTGCTGAGGTAATTTCTTTAGGGCATCCTCAACAAGTTTATTAATAAAAGCTGATGGTGTACCTTCCATCGGCTTCACAAGCTCTCCATCGCGCCTCTCAATCATTTAAGTTTCCCCACACTTATAGCCCATCGCATCCTAGCCCATGTTCGTATGTATCGATATCGGGACATTGCGGGGCATAATGGTATCGTTTCATACGTAATGCGTCTTCTCAGGAAGGAATGCGAAAGGTTGCGAATGCTTGCGACGTAACGTTAATGATTGGACGGTTTCAATCTTTGCTATGGTGATGCTACGGAGTGCAAACTGCCGTAATCGGAGCAACACGACTCTTTCAATAATCGCTAGAGTTCGTATTTGCTATTTTAATAGGTCCTATCAGCAGCAATAAGTACAGCGACTCATTGTTTCAGAGGTCAATACCGACGGCCATTTCGCAGCCTTTCGCAGGACGTCGCATACATACGTTTTATTTCCTTGTGGTTCGCACTCTTTCTCAGATGTTGCTATCATAAGAACAGACCAAACACAGGACTGGCTCCCCTACCGGATGAAATCTTCGTTCGGAACGAGCTCAAGTGCCTTCGTAGCCTAGCTGCGGAGGCACTTGTCGTTTGAGTACTCGCGTTCAAAATATTCCATAAAGCCTTACCATTCATCTCTTTTGAGCAGCGAAAATACTGCTCGCATGGCTTAGTCTTATGGAAAACCACAATCACTTGAGTTAACCTTTGGACGACATAACTATCAGTCAAACACAGTGTGGATACGATCCGAAAGGACGCATGTCACAAAGGGGACACATACAGATCACACATCTATCGATTATCATTCTTTCTAGTAAGTGGGCAGGCGGAAACTATCAGAGTTTTTATACCTGCCAGTAGACCGTAAATAGACGGAAACGAAATCAAACATAAAGATACTTTCTTAGTATCTTTACGGCTCAAGACAAAGCTACCCGTAGGTTAGAACAACAGTGATAACCAGAATGTTGACAGCATATCTGATACACCAGGCCAGCGACTGCCTAAGCATTTAGGAAACAGCAACTGATTTGGATTGCCTTGGAGCATATGTAGCGTGAGTGAATCTATCAGCCATAGTCTTCAGAGGAAAAAGATTCCCTCGAAGGGAAAGAAAAAGATTGCGGGCCAAGAAATTTTAATTCAATCTCGCCCGATGGGTGAGATCCTTGATTTTGTAAAAATTTTCTATTCAAAAGCTTTTATACCCCACGTTCCAGAGGATTTATCCAGTCAGATCACACTGTTAGAACAGGCCTTACAGACCGACACCGAAACCCCTGAAATTGAAGCCTTGGAACAGCAAATCATCGAACGCCTTGCCATGGATCTTGAGATGACAGTGGGCGACGCAAACGAAATGTTTTCCACTGTGTATGAAGGTTATTGATCGAAGAAAACCCCCGTATCAATCGAATGACTAATACGGGGGGCTGCTTGTTTACTGGACCTTGCAGATGTCTAGTTGTGTCTCTGGATGCTCACCTTCAAATGAGAAAGTGCCAAAGGGAGTTTCGATGTCACCGCTAAAACGGTAGCGCTCCGAAATCGCCCTGTAGCCGAGCATTCCGCTGGTCAGACAAACCAGACAAGCAGAGATTAGAAAAATGCGACTGCGCATTGCTCTTCTCCTTTTGTCTAAGTGGACAGTCAGAGAAAAGCCCGAAAGCTTTTCCCTGACAGAGCATCAACACTTATTCAGGAGGTGCGAGAAATCGTCTTTGTGACCAAACGCAGAACTGGTCTCAACCCCACCGGAAAGTTCGGTAATGCCCATATTAAAATTCTAGCTCATTTCAATCTAAGTAGTTGTAATAAATACACGGTTTCGTCCTGCGTATACTTATTTAGTACAGATATATGAGCGCTGAAAGAATGCTCAATGCAAGATTTTTCTGAGTATGAAGCTTTCGTGTATAGAGAAGGTATTACTGCGATTCTCTTATGAAGGCGTTAGTTTCGGCTGCCTAAATAGGTGCTGCAATCAGAACTAACGTATTACCATACAACGAAGTAATATATGGCACATACTTTTAGTGAATATACGGAAGATTAAAGTGATTGTAATACAGCTTCAGGCATAAGCACATGACGAAAGAGGCGCAATCACTACGAATTCTCTGCTATTAGGTAGAAAAAGACAAAATCTACAATTATGGTGTGGGCAACGTAGTAACCCTATTATTTCAAGTGTAACTGCGACTTTCTATACAGTTAATCTTTTATGACATAATCGCCGCTCTGTTTTGACTGCGCCTCTATTGCTTGCACAGCGGCTTCCATCTTCATTTCTAGCCGCTCTGGGACAAGTAGATTATGCTGCAAGCGCTCTGGCAGCTGATAGGTAGAAACAGTAATTGATGTCGAAAGGTTATAGAGTGCATATTCTGCTGTCGTCTGGCGCTTGCTTTTGCACAAGGTGGTGCCAATAATTGTCGGTTCATCGCCTTTGTGGCTCACTTGATAATTTAGCGCTGCCACGTAGAAATGCAAATTCGTGTGATGGAACAATAGATTCATCCTCTGTTCTTTCCCACTCACACGGATGGGGTATTGGTTACCTAAGAAAGCGAACCCCGAACCTAGCTCCAGCGGAAAATATCGACTATGCTCTATCAGATTTTCTTCCAGATCGCGTTCAGGTGCGTCATCACCTACCGTGGCAAAGCTAAAGTTGTACAGGTTTTAAAACCAGTCAGAACTGATTCATAGCTATTAGGTGGAATCATGACAGGCCAAGGGATCGCGCCGAGACTACATGCCACACACAATGCAGCGGCGCTCCATTCACCGCGCTTGTCTTCGCCCAAGACTGCGTGGGTACGCGAGCCTCTTTTTGACATAGGTGTAGGGCCGCCTGTAGCCTTTGACCTTTTTTAGGGAGCTGGCTTCGACTTAGACCGGCTAGCTAGTGTACTGATGTCGCGCACCATAGCAGTCATGAAGGCTTTCCCTGATTCAGAAACTGCTATCGGAATCTCATTAAATCGCTTGTTTCAGCTAGGGGATCTTGTTTTGGCATGGAGCGTTGCTAGCACCTCACAGTACTTCTTACTGCCGACTAGACCATAGACATTCAGCTTACTACCGCTGCGTAGACGCCCGTACTCGTATCCTGACTTAGCATACATTAAGACATCTAACCGCGTATCCACGTCAGCGATCACACCAGAGTCTTCAATCTGAGTAATCGGCTGCTCTAGCTGGTTAATGGTGAAAGAGAGCATGTTGTATTTTGCGGCTCATTTTACGACTGACGGTGAAAGAGTCTCAACTTTATCCTGTAGCATGAGCAGCAGCATTGCGTGTGTCTAGTCCATTACTCAGCCGCATCCCTGTAGCCTATTTTCTACAGAGTCGGTATCACGGATCTTAATAGGTTACATCTTCTTTTTCTTCCTACGCAAAAATTTCCTTCGTTCAAATGTTTTAATCTTTTTCGATAAGGTGACAGCGTCAAGTTCTGATTGGAGGACTCTCAGTCGCTCTCGAATCAATTTAGGAATAAAGGCATACGTTTCTTGTATACGCTTCATTACATCTCTGGCAACAGCTTCGTCAACTGGTTCTCCAATCTTGGAAATGTAGATTAACTGACTTGCCTGTTCTACCAACTCTTCTATTTCTTCCTCCATAGCCTGGTTGAACATATAAGAGAAGCTAGTAAAAATTTGCGCTCGCTTAAGAAAAGCATCTATTAGACGAGCATGAATTTTATCGACATCTAATAAAATTGAATCGCTGACATCAATAGACACCTGGGTCAGGGCATCCAAAGATTTCTGTAGCCCTTTTATTTGCTCTCTAATAACATCAATTTTACTCTGCTGAAATGCTAGAGATAACTGTCTCTTAGTCGCCCATATACTAACTCCAGAACCGATGAATGCCCCTGTCAGTGTCCCTCCTAGAGAGACTAACGCTACTGTGATCTCTATTCCCATAATGTTGTGAATAACGTAACGTTTTTAGTATAAGTTTCTGAATGAAAGATGTAGCTGGAATTAGCCTATGTAGGCGATAAGCGCAAAAAATGCTATTCAACTGTGCTTGGTAGGGTCTGCCGCGGCCAGGACTTCAAGTATGTAATCAGGACTCGCTGCCACGAGTTTGGCGTTCTACCTAAAACTACGTTTTTTGACATTCCCTGATTTAATATGTTGATAGCCAACCGCTTGAGCTCAGACTGGAGTTAGGTCGGCAGCCCTACTCTAGCGATCGAGTTGTCCTTAGCGGTATCGAGGATAGCACCGCCCAGTTCTTCAAAAAGTATGTGTTCGACAGAAAAGTTCTTGTATCACCCTACTCAGTAATGCGACAACTGCCCTATGCTCGCGTAGGCGAAATGACTGGGGACATCTTCTTTTCTCCTGCTCTATAAGATGTTGAGCAATACACCGTCCGCCCCCTTCCGTCGGCACCGTCGCGGAACAAGTAGCATCGCGTACACCAACATCTTCAAGGCCGAAATAAAGCAAGCGCTACTGACTCAGACCGGCTTTATTTCCCTGCCATAGCTTCAAGAAAGTAGTTGGCTTTTCGGCATTGAGCTTGAGCATGGCGTACGCTCTCAATCCACATCTGACTAAGCAACAACAAAGTCGCTTTCACTAAGCCCGGCAACGTTTTTAACCTTGGCAATAGTATCCGATTCAAACTGAATCCAGGTGTCTTTGTTCTTTTTTTGAAAAACCAAAGAGCCGAATGATAAACCATCCACAAGCCCGAATACATCCTTATCAATTTCAAAGTCGCGGATGATGTCGGTGCCAGCGTTGGGGGCGAGGATAAATGTGTCTTGCCCGGCGTTACCTTGTAAAATATCATTACCAGCATGGCCACTTAAAATGTCGTCGCCTGCACCGCCAACTAGATTGTCTTTGCCGTCGCCACCCAACAAGATATCGTCACCATCGTTGCCTTGCAGCCGATCATTGCCAGCACCACCTAGCAGACGATCATTACCGCCTTTACCCAACAGCCTATCGTTACCGGCGTTACCGATAATTTCATCATTGTCATTGCTTCCAACTAACCGATCATCATTGTTTGTGCCGGTAATTTGCGTAAACGTTGTGCCGCCAGATGCTGTAACAGCAAGGCTAACAGTGGCGGCCTCACTAACACCACCTCGTGCATCGTGTAGGTTGTATTGGAAGCTGGCTGTACCGGTGTAATCAGTGTCCGGTGTAAACTGAATGTTGCCGTTTGCCAGCAGCTCTACGTGGCCGTTCTCCGCGTCACCTACGGCCATGATGGCAAATGCGTTGTTATCAGCATCGGCATCATTACCGAACAACTGTGCCTTGTCGATAATCGTTGATTGGTCTTTAATAACGTTAAGATTATCGTTAACGGCAACAGGGTTTGTATTGTTTTTGTTATCCACAATATCTTTTACGTCATCAGCAGTCCACTCTGTACCGTCAGCGAATTCAAAGGATTCAATACTGCTGTAAAAACTGTCAAATTGGTTTTCAATAGTCAGCCAATCGTTGTAACCAATCAAATTAACAATCAGGTCGCCGTTATCTTCGCGCAACAGCGTTTTTTCCGGTGTGATGTTGGCACCGAATACAATGCGGTCTTGCCCACTATCATTGAACGCCCGATCGTAGATGACATCGTGCCCGTCACCAATGCCAAAGTGGTAGGTATCGCTGCCTTTGTAGCCGTCAAAGTATTGGCTACCGGCACTGTTCAGTAGCACGTCATCACCAATAGTACCTTGGATGTAATCGTTTTTATCTGTGCCAGCAACACGGTTGTAAACTTCTTCTAGTCCCCAGCTAGTGCCGTCACTAAATTCAATACTTTCCAGCGTTGAGCCTTCAGGGTGTAGGTAATCAATCAGCGTCAAACTGTCATTGTTATTGTCCTTAAAAGTAATCTGCAGATCATTAAAGTAATGGTCGGCGTTAAAAGCGCTTAAAGAGAGTTCAACATCATCAGGTGTGATACCGGCTTCAAATACCAGTTTGTCCTTGTCGCGGTTTGGCAGATTGTTTTGAATAATATCCTGGCCGTCACCCAGGCCGTAAACATAAGTATCGTTGCCACTCCAGCCAATAATTTTGTCGGAACCGGCCAAAGACTCCAGCCTATCAGCACTATTCGAACCTTCGATAAGATTATAGGTTTCGCCTCTTGCGCGGCTCAGGTTGAACTTGTTGAGAATGTCGTTACGTGTCCACAATGTTTCATTATCATCCTGAAACTGATAGTTTTCAATATAGCGTAGCTCTTCACCCTGCATTGGAAGGTTTAGCTGATTATAGATGCGTAGCTGGCTGGTATCGCCAGTGATACCGATTAGAAAGTCAAATGTGCTTAAGTATTTTGAAGAGGCTATAACATTAACCGTGATATCTTCCGGCGTAATGTCGCGGTCAAAAACAACCGTGTCCACGCTCGTCATTCTAGGGTCGGCGGTGTCAACAATATAGTCAAAACCGTAGCCTCTGCCGAAGTTGTAAACATCACTACCGCCTTCACCGCCGGACATAAAATCGTTACCGGCGCCACCGTCTAAATAATCGTTGGAATCGGTACCGGTCAGGTAATTGTTTTTCGCATTGCCTTTCTCGCGCTGTGCCTGCCGCAGCACATCTTGCGCCGTAATGGCTCGACCATCTTCAAAGGTAAATACCTCAATCTGGTGCGTGGCTACATCACCATACGAAAGCCCAGGTGATAAATCGTATTGCTGACTAACAGTTAACACATCATTTGTACCGTCCAAATAAACATGCAGGTTGTTGCTGTTGTACTCCTGTTCAAAACGCAGCATGTCTTTGGTAATGCCCGGCTTGAATTTCACATAATCCAGACTGTTGGTTGAAATGTGGAACACAGACTCTTTGATGATGTCATGCCCATCGCCTTTGCCAAAACGATAAACGTCACCGCCGTCTGTATCAACATAAGTGTCATACCCGGCACCGCCGTCGTAAAAGTTTAGATCACTGGTACCGTGAATAATATCGCTAGTAACGGCAGGCTTTGGTGTTCTTCGAGCAATCTCTACCTCATCCAGATACACACCGTTAGCAAAGGTGATTTCAGCTAAGCCAGTGCCTTCGCTGTAGCCGTGCCCGGCCTCTCCTTCAAAGTGGCGCTTTACTAGAATCTGGTTGTTGGTGTCGTTCTGCTTGATGATCAGATCAATATCGTCGCGGTAGAAAGTAACGTCAGTATCGTTCAGATGCGCAAACCGTAAAATGTCCGGGGCGCTGGTGGCAAAATCTTCCACGTCATTAATGACCACATCACCAAAGTCACGCCCGATAACGTAGGCATCCGATTCATTCCTACCTTCATAAGCGCGGGTTATCTCATTGTTGTGGGCACCAATATAGAAAATATTCGGGTCGCGATCACCGGCATTCACAGCGTCGGCTGCAGTTATCAGCATTTCTTCCGGAATAGAAAAGGCGGTTGCCACGATATCAAAATCGATATCTAAACCGACGTTTTCATAGGCAGCAACCAGGTTGGAAGTGATAAAGCTATAAGTGTTTTGAGCGCCTTCTTGTTCCCGGTCGTAGTTGCCGATAAAGATACGGATAAACTCACTCCAGCTTTCCAGCGTCTGTTGGGCATTACCGGAAGCAGCCGCATCTTCAAAAATTGCTTCAAAGGTAGGCGTTAACTGCCGGTCGCTGGTGGGGATAAACTTGTCTTCTACTACATCGTATTCGACATGCTCAAAATACTTTTTCATGGGGCCGCCTTGTACGGCAAAGCGAATGGCCAGCAGCTCCATGCGTTCGTTCATGGTGTTTAGGAAAGTTCTCAAACCATCCATCACTTCCCGATCATTGGTGTTCGTCGGGTTCGTAAAGTCCATTGGCTGGCCGAAATAGCGCTCCAGAAACGACAATTGCTCGCCGGTGATAACGCTTACTTTCTCGTCATTAGCAAGCTTCGTGTCGATCAGCTCTTCATAGGTTGGCTTCTCAATAATATTGCCGTCAGTATCTTTGACATACCGGTACGGGTTCGACCAAGCCCAACTTCCATCTTCTTGCTGCGTTGCATAGTCTTTAATGGTTAGCGATCCGTTGTTGCCTAAAGAGTTCATTAACGGCACGTTCTTACGACTACCGCCGAAAGATTCACCAGTAATATCAGTACCCACTTGCCCCCAAGCAGCGAAAATCGGCATGGCGCGATCGCGCAGCGCATCTACGTCATTCGTATCCAAAGACGGTAGAACGTTTTTCACAACATTTCGCAACGCAGTATCTTGCGTCATGGAGACATGCAGGTCAGGCAAAATGCCGTAGCCTTTGGCGTTAGGCAATGTGGCGGCTGCAATACTAACTGTTGTGTTACCCAGGTAGGTTGTGTTGTACTGATCCAATTCAAAGCGCACATCGGCAATAGCTTCTCGGCTGTTGTCAAAACGGCGGTAATACGAGGTCGCCGCAATCTGGTTACCGCCGTTTTGCGCTGTGTTGTTTTCTGATACAGGTTTATCGTTTAACAGAATGACTTTTACATCAGCTTCCGGCAGCGTCATCAGTTCATCAGCTTCTGAAATACCGTTCTGATTTTTGTCCTGCCAAACACGCAGGTCGTTATATCGCGCATCCCCCCGGTTAAAGCGGTTATCGTTATTGCTATCCAGTTCCCGCAATTCTTCAAAACCGCTAGTAAGCCCAATGCCAAATAGCTCGTTCACATCATCAATAGTGCCGTTGCCATTCTTATCCCAAACCAGCAGGCCGTCATCCGCATTTACCCAACCGGTTACCTCAGCAAACTGGTCGTTATCCAGATCAAAACGCAGGCCGCCACCAACTTTAGAAATGGATGGTGAGATTAATTCAATACCATCACCGTCTAAGTCCAGCACCAGCGGGTCGTATTCCGCCGCATTGTATTCCTGCCCATTCAGGCCGCGATAAGCATTTTTATAAGTTTCTAAAGACTCTTCGTACCAGTTTTGCGGCGTCTCACTTAACCGATAAACTTCCCAATCTGTCACAATCAGCGAAATACCGGCATTGGGATTGGGCGTATCATGTTTTCTGGTCGGATTATCAATAAAGATTTTGTGGCCGACGGTGCTAAGTTCTACGACTATTTGATCTTGTTCGTTAAAGCTGTATTTCTCTTGAAACTTCCCAGTTATATAGGGAGTATCCAAAGCAGCGCTTTTGTTACCACCGGTTAAGTAACGGTTACCGGCTTCTGCAATAACAACTTTGTCGTTCGAGCCTAAGTCTGTGTAGTTTATGTTATGTCGCAACGCAACAATGTCGTTACCTTCGCCTGTTGTAACTTTTGAAGCATAAGGGGCGTTGAGAAATATATCATCACCCGCACCCAAGTCGATGTCGTGATAGTGCGTGATACTGGTTGTATCGTTATGGATATCATCACCAGCGCCGTATTTAAAGCGCTCAAAATTCTTTAACTTCAGATCTTCGTTTAGCACTGTAAACTTTTTAGGATCAGCAAGCTTACCGTTACTAAAGGCAACACCTTTCTCAAAAGCTTCAAGATCTAATGTGTCTTCATCTTTGTCTTGGTTTGTTGTACCGGGAATAAGGGTATTGGCATCAATCTCAAGTTCTATGCCTTTGATGCTTTCGGGGGTTAGAATTACTTCGTCAGCGGCTTTTGTTAGTTTTAGGTTTTCAACGGAATTGATGCTATCTACATCCTGTGTATCTTGCTTTCTAACAAAAAATGTTGTGCTCTCACTTGATGTAGAGGCACCAAGATACACAAGTAAGTTTCCAGAATAGGTATCATAGCTCAAACTATCGTTGCCGTCCTCTGTTTGTTCTAAGGAGCCAAAATATCCTCCATCAATAGTATCTGCCCCCTTACTAGATATAAAAATGTCATCCCCTTCACCTCCTCTAATGTGATCATTACTATCAGTACCTTCTAGCCTGGTAGAGAAATTTAGAAGATTCTTTACTCCTGGAAAATCATTTAGCTGTATCCCTATAGGAAGAGTATTAACAGGATTAATACCAACAGCTGCAAGAACTGACACTATCGTCGAGTTACTATTTTGACTCAGTAATTTATATTCAATATTTTCATCATTAATATTCGCCGCATGCTGCTCCATAACGTTCCAAACAGATCTCGCATCACGACTGGATAAGTCAACAGCCGTTTGGTGTCGCTGTTCCGGAGTATCATCCCCCCTCTCATCTAACGAGCCTATTAGAGATTGTATTTGTACATCAATCCTTCCTCCGGAAATCCCCTTTTCCGGGCCCCCTCTAATTACATGTTCAATACCGTCATCGTCTCTGTACACCAGATAAAGATGCTGTTTTCCAAACGCACGTCCAGACGCTACTGGCTTCGATTCAATAAATATGATTCCAGACATAGAAAATCCTTTTGCAACTAAAATTCAAAGTGATAGATAGAAGATATGATTGTTTATCATCCGTTTGAAATAGCTATTAAATTTTTTATAGTTTCAATATTCTGGGTTTTGAGTTGTTTTTCAGGTATGTATTATTATCTCTATACTAAGCAGGATGTAGCTGCTGCTTACTGGACTGAAGGAGCTTGGATGTTGCCTTTTGGGTCTTTTCTATATCTTTCAATAGATTATTTTTTCCTGAAAAAACACTGTTCTAAATATTTCTATTTTATAGTGCTTTGCGGCCTCAGTGTTTTGCTAGTTTACTATGTGTCTTTACTATTGTTCATTAATGTGGCATGTCTATTTATCTGTTAAATAAGACAAAGCTAATCTTACAAGCAATTGCTTCAAGGAGTTTTACGAACTACTGTCACCATAGGGATAAGTACGTTGAAAAAGTGACCTAAACCACCAACTTTTTCTGATGTTTACGTTCGTTTTACCGAATCTTGTGTTAATTCAGATGAAGTATCTTCTGAATTAACCAATAGTTAACTTCCTTTTTAGAGTACCGAAAGCAATCGTTTGCTATTGCTTGATTGTGGTATAAAAGCGAACAGCTTTAACAGAGGAAATATTGGTTATAAATACCTACTGATATCCTCGCTGCCGTCGCCGTTTTGCAATTTTATCTATCAGCAATAGCCCTTCATTGTAGCCATTACAGACAGTTTCTAATTGCTGACTTCCACGTCTGTTTGCACTACCCCAGTTGCGAATAAGCACCCATTCACCAAACAGGTCCTGCTTTAATTCAGCCTGGTAGCAGCGGTCGTTGTCTGGGTTATACCAGCTACGCTGAACCCAACTATCGACGGCGTAGTTGATAGAATGCAATGTGTCATAACTCGTCTCAATAGACACTGGCATCACAACTCCAACTCATAGATCTCAGAAATTTCAGTAGACTGTATCCCTAAATAGCTAAGGGTCTGTTGCTGGCTGGCATGACCAAAGGCATCCATCAGCAGAGGAATAGCCGTTCCGCGCTCCATGCGCTGCCAATAGCCCCATGTTTTGCGAAGGCTATGGCTGCCGTAGTTGCCTTTCAGCCCAACATCTCGGCACCATGATTTTACAAGCCGACTAACAGAAGGAACGGTCAAAAGGCCACGCTTTCCCAAAAATAGCGGATCTTCATCTGCAAGCTTGCTTTGTTTAATGTGTTGTTGAATAGCTGTAACGACATTGTTGTTTAGAACAACAGCACGGTATTTTTTATTTTTCTTCTGTTTGAGATCAAGACTATCCCCTGGTTCAAGATCGCGAACCTGTCCGGTTGTAATGGAAAGCAGTTCATTGGCCCGGAAGGCGGTATTGATACCGATCGTAAAAAGACAAAGGTTGCGAGGATTATCAGCTAGCAACTTTTTAATGCGCTTGATGGCTTTGCGATCACGAATAGGTTCAACTTTTATTGTTGATCCTTTTTTAGGATGATGCGGGTTTTCTCCTTTTTGGATAGGCATCGGGGTACTTTCTCAACCCCGTTACTGTTCGCTAAGTTTGTCGGACATGGCGCTAGTAGTTAGCGAGTAAAAAGCGCGTAGTCAAACAAAAATCAGGATTATTTCTTCAGAACCCAGTGAGGCACTGGCTTTCAGGCTATTCTGTGTTTGCCAACTTTTATGTATTAGTTAACGAAAGAAGAAATTGAGATTTTTTATCTATGGATCATGATTTTGTCATTGCCCTCAGTCTATAACTGTTGTATTTTGATGAATGCCCTCAATTTCTGAAACAAATGATAATGTCAGAATACGAAAACTTGAGCCATGGATTGTGGCAACACACAATCGTTTAGCAGAAACAGAAGGTATTTCTTTAGAAGAGCATTTGCGCTCTGTCCTCAAAAATCAAGCCCTGAGTTCGCAAGAGAAGTTTGCCTTACGCATGAGACAACGCCGCGCAGAGATTGCCGAAGAGTTCGGCACAGATTTTATTGATAGTGTGGAATTGATCCGTGCCGTTCGGGAAGATTCGGACGTCTAATGATTGTTGTTGATGCCAGTATTGCCGTCAAATGGTTCGTACCTGAAAAGAACTCAGAAAAAGCAGAAGAGTTGTTGTTTTCTGGTAAAAAGCTCGTGGCACCGGAGATCATTCGTACTGAAGTGGCAGCTGCCCTGACAAGGCTATATCGGATGAACGATTTAAGCCGCTTAGCCACAGAGAATTTGTTAAAGGATTGGTGTCAATCTCTATCTGATGAGACCGTAACACTAGAGCCTGTTGCTTGTGATTTTAGCGTCGCAACAAAGCTGTCGATGGATATAAGACATTCTCTACAAGACTGCCTTTACTTGGCTGTTGCAAAGCGGCTGAACGTTCCGCTTATTACAGCCGATGAAAAATTCTTGAAGAAAACAGCTGACAGTTATGACGTCATCCCCCTCTAATTTAAAACAGCCGCCAGTAGAAGACCATACGCCACAACGCTTAGCGGAATTTTTGCTGGCTAATGCAATAGGTGAAGACGAATATAGCGAAGGTTGTAGGAGGTGCGTACAGGGCCGTACTGTCTAAAGTAGTTAGATTGAGAGCACCGTTATATTATCGCTGTTGTGGCTACTAAAGTGCTTTGAGGCGCAACGTCCATGGCACTGCTTTGACGTTGCGGAGTAAGCAAACAAGCCGATAGCGAGCTGTCAAATATTTGCTGAGCTTTTAGTACCTAAATTTAGGCAGCAGAATTTCACTATCTCATCATGGTTGGAGGATCTGAATAGTGCAGTTTGATGTTGTACACCTGCCCAACGGTACTACAGGAGAAGCCAGGGACAGCAGCTTCGATAGTCCATGTCGTATCTCTAGTTCTGGAAGGCCCAGAGGCTCCTCCTCTCCACATAGAGAAACCGACGCATCGTTCTACACCTGTCGTATCGACAAATCTAGACCGGCCCGAATTATCTTCACAATCGTCAGGATACAAAAAGCCTTCAGAGCCACCTGCAACCTGATAGGAAGCATTTGCCGTACCATTGGCACAACTCCTTCCCCATCGATCAATTACGGTTACCGCCAAATTACCAGATGAATCTACCCACTGTCCCCCAATATGACTCTGTGCAACCGTAGAAGGCGCAAAACCGAGCCCTAACAGAATACCTACTGCGAGACTATTCCACATGCATGATACTTTCATATTCTTCTTCAGAAGATAGCAATAACAGACTTTGTTCCGCGAGCATCTAAATCTTTATGGTGAGTAGTAATATCCCCAAAGTACTCTAAACTCACCATCAGTACCTCTCACGTATGTACTGTCAGATTCTGATGGGGTTGAAGAAACCCACTCAAACTGTCGAATAGTTCCATCTGGAAAATATCCCATAGGAACTACTCCTTCCCACCAATGCTGAAAGTTAACGAGTCCCACACGAGGACACGCTGTCACAACCTGTGAGGTATAACTTTTCAACAGCTGTGGAGAATTCATAATCCCGCGATATAACCTATCTGAATCTCCTGACAAGCGGAAGGTTACAGATTGGGGTCGATTACTGGGATAGTCATGGTAACTGTCTGGAAGACGGTTATCTTCTATGAAAACATCTGGCGTGATCATCGGCTGGTTGGGAAAATCACTCTGCCATGGAATGTAGAATCCCCCCTCTGCCAAATCGTTTTCTACGACACTAATTGCTTCTCTACAGCTACCTTCAGAAGATGACATTGCCTGAGGTGGTGCTGAAGAAGCTGATACGGATGATGTCGTAGCAGTACTAGAGGTCAATACAGCCAGGCTGTAGGCACCTACAGAGGTATTATCCAGTCCGTTTGCAATAACAGTATACGTACCGTTACTAGGCAGAGTCATTGTTAGAGAGGAGTTCAGGGTACTACTCTGAGCATCGTCATTTTCAGCAATTCTCTGACCATTTGAGTTGAGCAGAATAAGGTATGTGTCGAAATCATTGCTGCTTAGCTGAATTGAAATCTGCTGGCCTGCTCGCCCACTGAAAGTGTAGTTGTCATAGAAGCTGCCATCTGACAATTGACTATCTCCTATGTCCAGCTGTCCTTGAGTTTGTATCAACGTTTCAGCTAGAACTGGCGGATTGAATGAGATACTTCCGACTATTAAGGTAGATAAAGCAAGCGCAGCATATTTCATCAGTGTACCTATTGATGACTGGTAGTCCGCACAGCAAGGACGTTTCGCTGTGCGCTTCGTGTAAGGAAAATTTTCAACCGTAAAAGGCTATATCAATGTTTGTCAATACGCTCAAACAGCGTAATTTACTGGATTCTTCCTGTAACGACTATTCCTTGTATCTTCACAGCCGTATTACATAAGAGCCACTTTATTTAGGGGTTTGTGAGATTCTCAGAGATGACTGCTAAAAGAATGTTCCTTTTATTACTGGCCTGTCTTCTTACACGTAGTTGAATTGGCTTCTTACTAGAACAGTGGTGAATCCAAGGCAGCTATGGAGATTTTTGCTGCGTTTATATTTGATTGTCAAAAAAATAACAAATCACTGTATACATCGGTTGAATAGGCTTACTGACATATAGTGACAAGTTTTTATCTCCAGAGATGACTATCTCCGCTGCAAGCGGACGGAGTATCACTTCTCGACGCTCAGACGCTGTAAAGCGGCGGGGAGCCAGACCCAAACGAGATTGAAACAGTTATAGATATTTCTAGGAAACATATATCACTCGTAAACTAGCTTTACGTTTGTTCTTTCAGACACAGTAAATAGCTACATATTGCATCTGATTGCCATGAGCAATATGGGCAACGAGCGCCATACTGTTGTTCGCTGCATTCCCTGTTACCAGTGCCGAAATTATCAGCGGGAAGGCTGTTGTTACAGATGGAGACTCAATAAAGATTGATGGTGATTCCATTCGGCTAGGGGACATTGATGCGCCGGAAATCAAACAACGTTGCCTAAACGGGTCAATGTCCTACATGTGCGGCGTTGAATCTAAAAAAGCCCTAGTGGAAATAGTTCAAGACAAGTTAGTACGGTGTGAAATTAGTGGCGCTGATCGCTATGGCCGATTGCTGGCTACCTGTTTTGTAGGGAAGCAAAACATCAATGCAACTATGGTGCAGCGCGGCTGGGCATTATCCTATAGAAGGTATAGCGCCCGTTATGTTGCTAAAGAACAAGAGGCAATCACATTACAGCAAGGTATTCATGCCGGGTTGTTTATGATGCCATGGGAATGGCGCAAAGCTTGTAGAAACACACGTTGAGCAAACCTCTTATCTCAACATAGGGTAACGTAAAGCCATGTTCGCGTATGAACATCTGAGTGCTGTCAACCTAATTGAGCATGGTAGTCGATTAACTCAATCCCGCTGCGATATTACCGGCTGATAGAGCAATTCCACCTAAATAGTAAATCAAAACTAGCTGCGATGTTCTTGAAATTGCATCAGGAGATAGTGAGGCAGAAACAGATTGCATATGAGCAAAAAGCAAAACACCGAAAACTATATAGAAACAGCAAAGGGTACCCATAGCGAGCCTCTCTGTTGACTTCTTCTTTTTTTTCATAAGCTCACTGATTAAGCTTGTTACTACAAGTGAAACCCCCATCATTAGTAGCTCAGCACTTGATGCAAAAAACTGAATTATACGGCTGGGTGACATCCCATTGTTCAACCATTCAGTAACGAATAAAAAACAGGGCATAATCAATGAAAGTAGAACACCAAACATGAGTTGACGAAGACGATTTAGCTTTGCTGGAATATTTGGTAGACGCTTTGGCATTGAATTTTTAACTGATAAAGAACAATAAACATCTTCACAGTACGATTGCTCTTCATAGCACTGCATCAGTACATATGGTAGAGATAACCGAATAGTGGGATGTATTTGAATACATCTAGTAGTATGCCTATTACGTACATTTTTTAGAACATTCTAAATTTGACTAAAGTTAACTTTCTCGCAACTCAGGCTTTGTCGATAATGCGCTCTCGAAGCGCAAGGTAGCTGAAAATATAAGCTGCCCTGTTGAACTACCAAACGGGTGCTGGTGGATGGTATGGCTCACGTAGTAGCTTGCCGGTCTCCATATCCACACTGCAATATTGATCATGATCAAAGTAGAGTGTTGGCACTCCTTTTCTGATGCCAAACTCAATACAGAAATTAACCTTTCGCAGCGCTTCATTGCGCCACA
>ERZ1740058.509-NODE-509-length-29095-cov-9.488017_pt1 | contig 29095 bp, 32 predicted proteins | sample MGYA00581745_ERZ1740058 | MGnify/ENA primary metagenome ERZ1740058 (study PRJEB43018, sample SAMN04849742) | marine metagenome | isolation source: floating plastic debris | place: Pacific Ocean | collected 2008-08-30 | study: EMG produced TPA metagenomics assembly... | reverse complement strand
TGGTCGTCCGCATAGTTGGTCTTGAACTGGCCTGCCTCGCGATAGAACACGCGCATCTCCTCGCCGGCGGAGGCAACGCCCCCGTTTATGAATTACGGGCAGTTTAGGCGAGGGTGTGCCCTCAAGGGAATGGACAAAACGCTGGCAATCCGCTGTGTGACCTCGCAACCACCCGTTAACCATACGGGCCATGGCCCGCTCACGCGTTAGTATGGAGATTGACCCATGAAGTCTGCGCTACGTGCCGCCGCCATCGCTGCCGCACTCACCCTGTCGGCGCCGGTCCTCGCCGCGGAAAGCATCATCACCATGCCCGACGGCTGGAAGGTCCACGTGAAGACCACGCCATCAGGCTCCATCGCCACCGACTTCACGCCCGAGGGCCGCAAATCCCAAGTGCTGCGCTACCCCGCCTACAAGGGCGATGATCGGCACCAGGCACTGCTCATGATCCTGACCCCGCCGGGAGCCACCATCGAGCGCGTCAAATAGCAGACGGTCAGGGCCGCCTCGCGCGGCCCGCGGCCACGCCGGTTATGAGTGTGCGGCCCTAGCCCTTGTCGCGATTGGCCAGCAGCTTGAGCCGGAGCGCGTTCAGGTGGATGAAGCCTTTCGCATCGGCCTGATCGTAGGCCCCGGCATCGTCCTCGAAGGTGACGATGGCCTCTGAATAGAGGGAGCGCGGCGAAGACCGCCCCTCCACAATGACGTTGCCCTTGTAGAGCCGAAGGCGAACCGTGCCGGTGACGTCCTTTTGCGAGTGGTCGATGGCCGCCTGCAGCATCTCGCGCTCCGGCGAGAACCAAAAGCCGTTATAAATCAGCTCCGCATAGCGCGGCATCAGCTCGTCTTTCAGGTGGGCCGCACCGCGGTCGAGCGTGATCGATTCCATGGCCCTGTGCGCGGTCACCAAGATCGTGCCGCCGGGGGTCTCATAGATGCCGCGGCTCTTCATGCCCACAAAGCGGTTCTCGACAAGGTCGAGCCGGCCGATCCCGTTGTCCCGACCCAGATCGTTGAGCCGCGCCAGAAGGTTGGCGGGCGACAACACCTCGCCATCGATGGACACAGCGTCGCCGGCCTCAAACCCGATCTCGATGGTGGTGGCCTTATCGGGCGCGTCCTCCGGCGCGATCGTGCGCATAAACACGATGGACGGCGGCCCCACGGCCGGGTCCTCCAGCACCTTACCCTCAGACGATGAGTGCAGCAGGTTCGCATCCACGGAGAAAGGCGCCTCACCCTCCTTATCCTTCGCGACGGGGATCTGATTGAGCCTCGCAAACTCAATGAGATCCGACCGGGACTTAAACCCCCAGTCCCGCCACGGCGCGATCACGCGGATCGCAGGATCGAGCGCGGCATAGCCAAGCTCAAAGCGGACCTGATCGTTGCCTTTGCCGGTGGCGCCGTGGGCGACCGCATCAGCGCCGGTGGCGTGAGCGATCTCGATCTGCCGCTTGGCGATCAGCGGCCGCGCGATCGACGTGCCAAGAAGGTAAACGCCTTCATAAAGCGCGTTCGCCCGCATCATCGGAAACACATAGTCGGCGACGAACGTCTCGCGCAGATCCTCCACGAAGATCTCGCGGCACCCCAGCATCTCAGCCTTGGCACGGGCCGGCTCCAGCTCCTCGCCCTGGCCCAAATCGGCAGTGAACGTCACCACCTCTGCGCCATAGGTCTGCTGCAGCCATTTCAGGATGATCGAAGTGTCGAGCCCGCCGGAGTAGGCGAGGACAATCTTTTTCGGCGGATCTTGGGTCATATCGGTCACTGTTCGCGGTGGCCTGACCTGCCACGCCGCCCCTCGCCAAGGCAAGCAGCACTCGCTCTGGCGCAACAGCCATCTGCTGCCGACCGGTCATGCCGCGTGCCCTTCAGCGTTGACTCAGGCGCATATTCCCACATAAATGCATAAAGAAATGCTTATATGGCTCTGGATTGGTTGCAGCGCGATATGATGACCCCCTTGCCCGTCGGCCACGATCAGCTGGTCACCATTTTGAAGGCCGCCGGCGAAACCACGCGGCTGCGCATCCTGGCGCTGCTTGCTGAAGCCGACCTCACCGTGAAGGACTTCACGACCATCCTCGGCCAATCCCAGCCCCGCATCTCGCGACACCTGAAGCTTCTGGCCGAAGCCGGCCTCGTGACGCGCACGGCCGAGGGCACGTGGGCCTACTACCGCCTGTCAGAAGATTCTTTTGGCAACCGCATGGCGGACATTGTCTTGTCCCACCTCGACAACACCGATCTTGTTTGCCGGCGCGACAGCGCTCGTGCGGCGCAAACCAAAAGCGCCCATGCGGCTGCGGCGGCCCGCTATTTTGCCACGCACGCTGAGGAGTGGGATCGCATCCGCTCCCTCCACGCCCCGGAAGCGGACGTGGAAGCCGCAATCCTGGACATCCTGGGCGACCGGCCAGTCCAGTCCCTGCTAGACGTCGGGACCGGCACCGGCCGCATGCTGGAGCTTCTCGCGCCCCACTGCGTTCGCATGATGGGCGTTGATGCCAGTGCCGCGATGCTCAGCGTTGCTCGGGCCAACCTCATTGCCGCTGGCGTCACCCACGCCCGGATCGCGCAAGAGGACATCTATGCGCTGAGCCAGCCGTCCAACGCGTTCGATGTCGTCCTCATCCACCAAGTCCTGCATTTCTTGGATGATCCCGCCCGCGCCCTCACCGAAGCGTCCCGCACGCTCCGTCCAGGGGGCAGGCTCCTTGTGGTCGACTTCGCGCCGCACGACCAAGAGGCGCTTCGCCTTGAGGCGCAACATCGGCGTCTTGGCATCGCCAAAACTGAAATGGCCGATTGGCTCGATGCAGCTGGCCTCGATGTTGAATCTGCTGACGACATCGGCGGCCAAGCCACCACCCTCACAGTGACGCTGTGGCTCGCCCGCGACCGCCGCCTCCAAACCGACGATTTACGCCCAGAAGGGAGTGTCATCGCATGACTGCACCAATCGTTTCGTTCGAGTTCTTTCCGCCCAAAAACGATGTCATGGAGCAGGCCCTCTGGAAGACGGTCAAAAAGCTCGAGACGCTGGGACCGGAATTTGTGTCTGTCACCTACGGTGCTGGGGGCTCCACGCGTGAGCGCACCCACCGCACGGTGAAGCGCATCGTCGATGAAACTGGCCTGAAGCCGGCCGCGCACCTCACTTGCGTGTCCGCCTCGCGTGAGGAAGTGGACGAAGTGATCCGCGACTATTGGAACGCTGGTGTGCGCCACATTGTGGCCCTGCGCGGTGATATGCCCGACGGCCCCGGTACGCCCTACGCACCGCATCCGGACGGCTATCAAAACGGGGCCGACCTCGCCGCAGGCATTAAGAAAATCGCCCCGTTTGAGGTGTCAGTGTCCGCCTATCCCGAGTGCCACCCCGACAGCGCAAACTGGGACGAAGAACTCGATCATCTGGAGCGCAAAGCCGACAACGGGGCTGACCGCGCCATCACCCAGTTTTTCTTCGACAACGACCTGTTTGACGCCTACCGCGAGCGGGCCGCCAAGCGCGGCATCACCATCCCCATTGTGCCCGGCATCATGGCGATCCACTCGTTTGCGCAGGTGAAGCGCTTTGCCGGCATGTGCGGCACGTCGATCCCCGACACGCTGGAAGCCCGCTTCGAAGGTCTGGAAGAGGACCACCAGCAGCGCGCCCTAGTGTCGGCTGCGGTCGCGGCCGAGCAAGTGTCGGACCTTCGCCGCCGCGGGGTTGAGCGTTTCCACTTCTACACCATGAATCGTTGTGAGCTGGTCTACGCGCTCTGCCGCATGATCGGTCTCGCCGACGTATCGCAGGAGTTAGAGGCGGCCTAATGCCCGCTTACATCAACGATGAAGCCGCCCGGCGTATCCTGTATTTGGACGGCGGCATGGGCACTATGATTCAGGCCGAGCGCCTGGGAGAGGACGATTTTCTCGGCCGCACCGGTAACGGCGAACGCCTGGAAACGAACCATCCTCAGTCCGGCAACAACGACGTGCTGGTGCTGACCCAGCCGGACCTAATCCAACGCATACAGCGCGACTATTTGCTCGCCGGCGCCGACATAGTTGCCACCAACACCTTCTCCTCGACCAGCATCGCCCAGGCTGACTACGGCTTGGAGGACCGCGTCTACGACCTCAATTTCGCGGGCGCGCGGGTGGCAAAGGCCGCCGCAGACGACGTGATGGCCCTTCAGCCGGACAGCCCACGCTTCGTGGCAGGCGCCATCGGCCCGACGAACCGCACGCTGTCCATCTCGCCGGACGTGAACGACCCCGGCTACCGCGCCGTCACGTTCCAAGAGATGGCGAAATCCTACGCTGAAGCCGCGCGTGGCCTGGTCGACGGCGGTGTCGACCTGCTTCTCATCGAAACGATTTTCGACACGCTGAACGCCAAAGCTGCCATTTTCGGCATCGAAGAGCTGTTCGCGAAGGGCCTACGCCGCGTGCCGCTGATGATTTCCGGCACCATCACGGACCGCTCCGGCCGGACCCTGTCAGGCCAAACCCCAAGCGCGTTCTGGAATGCTGTGCGCCACGCCAAACCCATCACCGTCGGCCTCAACTGTGCGCTCGGCGCCAACGAGATGCTGCCCCACGTGGACGAGCTGTCGCGCGTCGCCGACACGCTCATCTGCGTCTATCCCAACGCCGGCCTCCCCAACGAAATGGGCGAGTACGACGAGACGCCCGAGGATATGGCCAGCCAGCTCCATGAGTTCGCCGAGCGAGGCCTCCTCAACGTCGTCGGCGGCTGCTGCGGCACCACCCCGGAACACATCAAGGCGATCCGCGAAACCGTCGAGCAATTTTCACCGCGCACTGTTCCAGATTCGTCGACCCTGATGAGCCTGTCGGGCCTTGAGCCGTTCACGCTCACCGAGGATGTGCGCTTCGTGAACGTTGGCGAGCGCACCAATGTCACGGGCTCAGCGAAGTTTCGCAAACTCATCAAAAGCGGCGACTTCGCCACCGCCCTCGACGTCGCCCGTGACCAGGTGGAAAACGGCGCTCAGATCATCGACGTCAATATGGACGAGGGCCTCCTGGATTCCCACGAGGCCATGGGCACCTTCCTAAAGCTCGTCGCGTCCGAGCCCGACATCGCGCGCGTCCCTATCATGGTGGATTCGTCCAAGTGGGATGTGATCGAAGAGGGCCTGCGCCAAATCCAAGGCAAGCCCATCGTCAACTCAATCTCGCTGAAAGAGGGCGAAGAGCAGTTCCTGGAGCAAGCCGAGCTTTGCCGCCGCTACGGCGCCGCAGTCGTGGTTATGGCGTTCGATGAAACCGGCCAGGCGGACACCTTTGAGCGCAAGACCGAAATCTGCGCCCGATCCTACAAGCTACTAACCGAGAACGGTTTTTTGCCGCAAGACATCATCTTCGACCCCAACATCTTCGCCGTCGCGACCGGGATCGAAGAACACAACAACTACGGCGTGGACTTCATCGAAGCGACACGCTGGATCCGCCAGAACCTGCCGCACGCGCACATTTCGGGCGGCGTATCTAACCTGTCGTTCTCGTTCCGCGGCAACGAGCAGGTGCGCGAAGCGATGCACTCCGTGTTCCTCTACCACGCTATTCAGGCGGGAATGGACATGGGCATCGTCAACGCCGGCCAACTGGCCGTCTACGACGATCTTAACGATGAACTGCGCGAATTGTGCGAGGACGTCGTCCTCAACCGCCGCGATGACGCCACCGAGCGCATGCTGGAAGCCGCCGAACGCTGGAAGGGCGGGGCAGGGGCGAAACGCGTTGCCGACCTCACGTGGCGCGAAGGCCCGGTGGAAGATCGCCTGCGCCACGCGTTGGTCCACGGCATCACCGAGTACATCGAGGAAGACACAGAGGAAGCGCGCGCCGCCGCTGAACGCCCGCTCCACGTCATCGAAGGCCCGCTGATGGCCGGCATGAATGTGGTCGGCGACCTTTTCGGTTCCGGCAAAATGTTCCTGCCGCAGGTGGTGAAATCCGCCCGCGTCATGAAACAAGCCGTCGCCTACCTCCTGCCGTACATGGAGGCCGAGAAGGACGGCGCGCCGCGCCAGTCCGCCGGCAAAATCCTCATGGCGACGGTCAAAGGCGACGTCCACGACATTGGCAAAAACATCGTCGGCGTTGTGCTCCAGTGTAACAACTTCGAGGTGGTCGACCTCGGCGTGATGGTGCCCGCCCAAAAGATCCTCGACGTCGCGCGCGAAGAGAATGTCGACATCATCGGCCTCTCTGGCCTCATCACGCCATCGCTGGACGAAATGTGCCACGTTGCGGCGGAGATGGAGCGCCAGCATTTTAACATGCCGCTCCTCATCGGCGGCGCGACCACGTCGAAGATCCACACGGCCGTCAAAATCGACCCGAACTACAACGCCGGCCAGACCGTCTACGTCACCGACGCGTCTCGTGCGGTCGGCGTTTGCTCACGCCTGATGAACGACCGTGAGGCCTACAACGCTGAAATTGCAGCGGAGTACGTCAAAACGGCTGAGAGCTACCTGCGCGGACAGTCCAATAAAAAGCGCCTCTCCATCGAGGCTGCACGCGCCAATGCCATCAAGCCGGACTGGTCGAACTTCAGGCCCGTCGCACCGCTCCAACCCGGCCTCACCAACATTGAGGTCCGGCTCGAAGAACTCGTTCCGTACATCGACTGGACGCCTTTCTTCTTCGCCTGGGAGATGAAGGGCACCTACCCGCGCATTTTGGACAGCAAGCGCTACGGCGAGGCCGCCCGAACGCTGTTTGCGGACGCGCAGGAGATGCTGAAGGAAATGATCAAGGGCCGGTGGCTCTCTGCGAAAGGCGTCATCGGTCTGTGGCCCGCCAACGCTGACGGCGACGATATCATCGTGAGCGACGGCAATGGCGGTACACTTGCCACCTTCCACACCATCCGCCAACAGATCGAGCGCGACAACGACAAGCCCAATGCGGCCCTGTCGGACTTCGTCGCCCCGCTCGGTGGTCCTCAGGACTATATCGGCGGCTTCTGTGTGACCGCCGGCATCGGCGAAGAGGAGATGTCCGCCCGTTTCGACGCGAAGGGAGACGACTACGGCAAGATCCTCGCCCAGGCCCTCGCCGACCGGTTCGCTGAAGCCTTCGCGGAGTACGCCCACAAGATCGTCCGCCGCGAACTCTGGGGCTATGCGCCCGATGAAACGCTGTCAGACGAAGAGCTGATCGCGGAGAAGTACGACGGGATCCGTCCCGCTCCGGGTTACCCCGCTCAGCCGGACCATACCGAAAAACACACACTCTTCCGCCTCCTGGAAGCGGAGGAACGGACCGGCGTGTACCTCACCGAAAGCTGCGCCATGTGGCCGGCGTCCTCGGTCTCCGGCCTCTATTTCGCCCATCCGGAGAGCGCCTACTTCGGTGTCGGCAAGATCGAGCAAGACCAAGTGGCCGACTACGCGGCGCGCAAAGGCTGGTCGCTCGACGAGGCTGAACGGTGGCTGGCGCCGATCCTCAACTACGTGCCAGAGCGCCGGGACGAGCCGACACTCATCGCGGCCGAGTAAAGGTTAGGCGCTGCCGTTCGGGAAATAGCCGTCGTCAATGGGGCACGCAGCATTGCGCGCTCCGATCAAACGCGGCGCAGAGCCACTTCGCGGATGCGGTGATCGTCGCCCTTCACGAGGATCAGGTCGGCCCGCATCTTCGTGGGACCCACATTCTCCCGAAGGATTTTCAGGTTGATCCGCTCCCAGAGCCCCCGCGCGCACGTTTCGGCCTCCTCGAAGGAGATGCCGGCATACTTATGGAAGTACGAGCGCGGATCGGTGAACCGGCTTTCCTTCAGTCGCATAAAGCGGGTCAGATACCACCGCTCCAGCGCCGCCTCGCTGGCATCGATATAGACCGAAAAGTCAAAATAATCAGAGACAAACGGAACGCGAGGCCGGTCCGATGATTGCCGTGACGTCTGGAGGACGTTGAGCCCCTCAACGATCAAAATGTCTGGCTGATCGACAATGTTCTGCTCGTCGGGCACCCGATCATACGTCAGGTGCGAGTACACCGGCGCGCTGACGTTGCGCTCACCCGATTTGATGTCCCGCAAGAACCTGAGGAGTGCGCCGACGTCGTAGGACTCCGGAAAGCCCTTACGCTCCATCAGGTCGCGTTCCTTCAGCTCCGCGTTGGGAAAAAGGAACCCATCAGTGGTCACCAAGCTGACCTTCGGCGAGCTCGGCCACCGTGCAATCAAAGCTTGCAACAGACGCGCCGTCGTCGTTTTGCCCACCGCGACGGAGCCAGCGATCCCGATGATGTACGGTACTTTCTGATCGTCGCGCTTGAGGAAGCGGTGGGTTGCCCTGTGCAACCCGCGCGTCGCCGCAACGTAGAGCGTTAGGAGCCGCGATACGGGCAGATAGATGGTTTCCACCTGCTCATGGGCGACGAAGTCGTTAAACCCTTGAAGCTTCTCCACTTCTTCGGGTGACAGCGTCATGGGCATCCCGTCGCGAAGCTGCGCCCAGCCCGCCTCGTCAAAGACGTGGAACGGCCCCAAGTCCTCTTCGCGCGCTTCCGCCGCCATCAGATCGGCTAGCGCCGAAGGGTTCGCCATCGCATCCATTGGCCAAGTCTACGCATCGTCTGAGTCCAGAAACAAGGCTTCGCTGCCGCCAAATTAAGCGGGGCGATTGGCCTTCTCTTCAAGGCCAGACTGGCCTGTCCGCTCTGCGAGTTGTGCTTCCACATCCGACCAGGACAGCCCCGAAACGGCCAACAAAACGGTGAGGTGGTACACCACGTCCGCCGCTTCACCGATGAGCGCCGACGGCTCGCCCTTCACGGCCGCAATCACGGTCTCCACCGCCTCTTCGCCGAACTTTTCAGCGCACTTGTCGACACCCTTGCCCGCCAGCGTACGCGTGTAGGACGTCGCGCTCTCATCGGTGAGCCGCGCCCGCACGATGGCCTCCAGATCGCGGACCGAAAAATCGCTCATTGCAGATCGTCCAGCCGCACCGGCACACCGGCCGCTGCCATGTGCGCTTTCGCCTCAGGGATGGAAAACGTCCCGAAGTGAAAAATCGAGGCGGCAAGCACCGCCTCCGCGCCGCCCACAGTCACCGCTTCCACCAGATGGTCGAGCGTGCCCGCCCCGCCCGATGCAATGACGGGAATGCCCACCGCGTCCGCCACCGCCCGCGTGAGCGCGTTGTCAAAGCCGGCCTTGGTGCCGTCGGCGTCCATGGATGTCAGCAAGATTTCGCCGGCGCCCATCTCCTCCATCTGCGCAGCGAACGTGACGCAATCGATCCCGGTCGCCGTGCGCCCGCCGTGGGTGAAAATCTCCCAGTGGTCGTCGACGCGCTTGGCGTCGATGGCGACCACAATGCACTGCGCGCCGAACTTCTCGGCCGCCCGGCCCACGAATGCCGGCTCGCGCACGGCGGCCGTATTGATCGACACTTTGTCGGCACCGGCAAGCAGCAGCTGGCGAATGTCGGTCACTGTGCGCACCCCGCCCCCAACGGTCAGCGGCATGAAGCACTGTTCGGCAGTGCGCCGCACCACGTCGAACAAGATCGAGCGCTCCTCATGGCTCGCCGTGATGTCAAGAAAAGTCAGTTCATCCGCGCCGGCCGCATCGTAGGCCGTCGCCGCCTCCACCGGATCGCCGGCGTCGATCAGGTCGAGGAATTTGACCCCCTTCACGACGCGACCATTCTTCACGTCGAGGCAGGGAATGAGCCGCTTTTTCAACATTAGGCCGCCTCAGCCACCGCCGACAGCGCCGCCACCGGATCAAGCCGCCCGTCGTAAAGCGCCCGCCCGATGATCGCGCCATGAAGCTTTGCCGCCGCCGGCGCGGTGAGCCGCGCAATATCGTCCATCCCCGAAAACCCGCCCGAGGCGATCACGGGCGCGGACACAGCCGCAGCGATGGCGCAGGTTTCGCCAAGGTTGAGCCCCGCCAACATCCCATCGCGCGAAATGTCGGTGTGGATGATCGCCGCAACGCCGGTGTCTTCAAACCGAAGCGCGAGATCAAGCGCGGGGAGGGCGGTGGTGTCGGCCCAACCCGCCACGGCCACCATCCCATCGCGTGCATCGATCCCGACCGCCACGCGCCCCGGAAATGCCTTGCATCCCTGGCGCACCAGCTCGGGGTTTTTCGCCGCCGCCGTCCCCAGAATGACCCGCGCGACGCCCTTGTCGAGCCACGCCTCGATCTGCGCCATGGTCCGCACGCCGCCGCCGAGCTGCACCGGTTTGTCGGTGGCCGTCAAAATCGCATCGATAGCGTCCCCATTGCGGCTTTCGCCAGCAAACGCGCCATCGAGATCCACCACGTGCAGCCACTGAAACCCCATCGCCGCAAACCCGGCGGCAGTCGCGCCCGGATCGTCGGAGAAGGTGGTGGCGCGGTCCATCTCGCCCTGTTGCAGGCGCACGCACTGACCGGCTTTCAGATCAATGGCGGGAAATAAGATCATGGCGTCCAATTGAGAAAATTCGCGATCAGCCGAAGCCCCAGCTTCTGGCTCTTCTCCGGGTGAAACTGCGTGCCGACGAGCGTGTCGCGCCCCACCACAGCGGTGATCGGGCCACCATGGGTCGTGGTCGCCAGCACATGATCGTCGTTGGCAGCGTCGAGCGCGTAGGAGTGCACAAAGTAGGCGTGCCACCCGTCAGCCCCTGTCGGAATGCCCGCAAGCACTGGGTGCGGCTTCACGTTTCCCAGCGTGTTCCAGCCCATGTGCGGCACCTTAAGCGCCGTGTCGGCTGGCTCGATCCGCTTCACATCGCCCGGGACCCAGCCAAAGCCCGCCTTCTCGCGGTGCTCCAGACCGCGGCTCGCAAAAAGCTGCATCCCCACGCACACGCCAAGGAGCGGGACAGCGCGGCGCTCTGCCGCGTCCCGGACGGCGTCGAGCATGCCATCGGTCGCCGCAAGCCCCTCCATGCAGTCCGCGAATGCACCAACGCCGGGTACCACTACCCGGTCTGCCCGCGCCACAGCTTCGGGGTCTGCGGTCACGGCGATATCGCAGCCCACCCCAGCATCACGCGCCGCGCGCAAAAATGCCTTCTCGGCCGAGCGGAGATTGCCCGACCCATAGTCCACGATGGCGCAGTTCACCGTTGCGGCTCCGGAAATAGCCCCAGCGGCGTCCCATTGTTGCTGGCCCAATAGGGCGGAGGCGCAGCTGGTTCCGGCTCCGGTGCTGGCGCAACCGCTGGCCCGTCCACCGTGTCGCCGTAAAACCGCGCCTCAGCCTCGGCTAAATTCTTCGCGTTGACGATACCAACAAGCGCCCAGCCCCGCCGCGACAGCGACCACCGCAAAAGCGCCCGCGCCTCCAGCCCAAACCAAAAGGCGAAGGCGATGCTCACGATGGATGCCGCCAACTCCCCAATCAGCGGGGCGGCAAACACGTTGAAGCCGATGCCAATCGCCATGTAGACGCCGAACACCAGGAACATGCGGTTGCCGAGCAGCCAAAACGGTGCCAACACCGCGGCCCAAATCGAAAAGCCATCGGCCACAAAAAGCGCCCGCTCAGCTTTGCGCTCGCCATGCTTGTCGTGCTGCCAAACGGTGAAAGTCCGCATCACAGCGCCCCCTTGGTCGACGGCAACTCACCCGGGCTCACCACAGCCACCGCGTCGCCCAGCGCCCGCGCAAACGCTTTAAAACAGCTCTCGGCAATATGGTGATCGTTCTCGCCGTACAGCGTTTCGATGTGCAGCGTCATGCGCCCATTCATGGCGACGGCGGTGAAGAACTCGCGCACGAGCTGGGTATCGAACGTCCCGATCTTGGGCGTGCCAAAGTCTGTTCGGAACGCCAGAAAGGGCCGCCCCGAAAGGTCGAGCGCGCACTGCGTCAGTGCTTCATCCATCGGCAGCAGCGAGTGCGCGTAGCGCCTGATCCCCGCCTTATCGCCCACCGCCTGATCGAGCGCTTTCCCAATCGCGATGCCCACATCCTCGACCGTGTGGTGGTCGTCGATGTGAAGGTCACCGGTGGCGCGGACCCGCAGCCCGATCCGCGCATGGCGCGCGATCTGGTCTAGCATGTGGTCGAAAAAGCCGATCCCGGTTGAAATGTCAGCATTCGGCCCGCCGTCGAGGTCGACGGCGACGGCGATATCGGTCTCTTTGGTGGTGCGCGTCACCTCGCCAAAGCGGGGCGCCGCCGGTTGTTCTGGCGTCATAGCGGCCCTCTTACGCCGGCTTGCAAAGGAAATCCACGTGTCCGACCTCGCGACCGCAAAACCAGCCCTTGCCCCCCACGAGCGTCTCATCCTGGCGCTTGATGTGCCAACCGTCGCTGAAGCCGAAGCGCTCGTCCGCGCCACCGAGGGAGCGGTCGGTGTCTACAAGGTAGGCCTCGAGCTCGTTTTGTCCGGCGGCCTTGGATTTGCGGCCGACATCGCCCGCTCCGGCCACAAGGTTTTTCTCGATATGAAGCTCCTCGACATCCCCAACACTGTCGCAGGTGCAGTCCGGGCCGTGAGCGGCATCGGCGCACGGTTCCTCACCGTGCACGCCTATCCCCAAGCTGTCAGGGCCGCCGTCGCCGTCAGCCCGCCGGACCTTGCGATCACTGCCGTCACTGTGCTGACCTCTATGGACGAGGCGGACCTGACGGCTGCCGGCTACCAGACAACCCCTGAAGCGTTGGTCGCAGCCCGGCTGAACGCCATCGCCGCCGCGGGTGCAAACGCCGTTGTCTGCGCGCCCACCGAAGCCGCCGCAGCGTCCCAGTTGGGGCTCACCGTGATCACCCCCGGAGTGCGCCTAGCCAGCGACGCCGCGGGAGATCAAAAGCGCATCGCCACGCCGCAATCAGCGATTACCGCTGGTGCTGACTACCTGGTCGTGGGCCGCCCCATCGCGCAAGCGGCCAACCCTCGCGCAGCCGCCGCCGCCTACGCCGAAGCCGCTGCTGAGAGCCCCGCCGCCTAACGGCAAGCCAGTGCCGCGCCCACTTTACCGGTGCGCCCCGCACACCTACGTGCCGTCAAACGAAAGAGGTCGGCAGACTATGCAACCTTTGACCCGTGTCGCGGCGGTGCTCCTCGTGGCCGTCGCCGCCACCGCGACGATCGCGCGCGCCGAGCCGCTCACCATCGTCGCGCTCGGCGACAGCCTCACGGCCGGCTATCAGCTCGGCCCTGGCGAGGGTTTTCCGGCGCAGCTGCAAGAGGCTCTCGCCGCCGAAGGCATTGACGTGGAAGTCAGCGACGCCGGCGTGTCCGGCGACACCACCGCGGGGGGCCTCTCCCGTCTCGACTGGTCCGTCGGCCCCGAGACCGACGCCGTCATTGTGGCCCTCGGCGGGAACGACGCGCTGCGCGGCATCGCGCCTGACGAAACGGCCAAAAACCTCACCGAGATCATCGACCGGCTGAATGAGCGCAGCATCCCCGTCTTGCTCGCCGGCATGCTCGCCCCGGTGAACATGGGCGCCGATTACGGCGATGAATTCGCCGCTGTCTTCCAAACGCTGGCGGCCAACAACGACATTATCTTCTACCCCTTCTTCCTGGAGGGCGTGGCCGCGGACCCATCCCTCAACTTGCCGGATGGTATCCACCCCACGGCCGAAGGCGTTGGCGTAATGGTGGAGGGCATTCTGCCTTCGGTGCGCACTTTGATCGAAAAGGCCGAGGCCGAGGGCGCGTAGATTTTGACGCCAACACCTCTCCACCGCGCTGTTACCATTGTATGTGCGATCGTCGCCGCGGCGGCGGTGGGCACCCAGTTCTTGCTGGTCGTCGCCGAGAAGCTCGGGGAAGGACAGGGCGTCTTCGCCGGCATCTGGCAACTCATGGCCTACTTCACCAATTGGTCGAACCTGTGCGTTGCCGTGGTGGCCACCGCGGCCGCCTTTCGCCTCTCTCCAGGTCTTGGCGGACCACGGGCCGTGCTCCTTGTCCTACCATCGATCATTGTCGTTTCGTTGAGCTACAACCTCCTCCTGCGCGACACGATGAGTGAGGTCTCGCCGCTTCGCGAGGTCGTCCGCATGGCGATGCACGACGTGACACCGCCGCTTTTTCTCGCTCTGTTCTTAACCGCACCTCACCCGCAGCTGACCTGGCGCGATGCCGCTTGGGCGCTCCCGCTGCCCCTGACCTACGCAGTCTATTCGCTCACCCGGGGCCTGTCTGAAGGGTGGTTCCCATACTGGTTCCTGGATCTCACCAAGCTTTCAATGCCTGACTTCCTCCGCAACGTCGTACTTTTCATCGCCGGCCTCTACATCTTAGGTCTGATCGTGGTCGCCGTTGACCGCGCCCTCGCTTTTCGACGCGCGCGAGCGTAAAGACGCGCCACTGACCTCACAGGACATTTGCTGCATGGACTTCCGCCCGCTGGGCCGCACCGGCCTCACCGTGCCCTCGATCTGCCTCGGCACCATGACATGGGGCGAGCAAAACACCCCCGAAGAGGGCTTCGCGCAGATGGACTATGCCCTCGAACGGGGCGTCAATTTCTGGGACACGGCCGAACTTTACGCGATCCCGCCGAAGAAAGAGACCCAAGGCCGCACTGAAGAAATCATGGGCGACTACTTCGCCGCCCGCGGCAACCGCGATAAAGTCATCGTCGCCACAAAAGTCGTGGGCCGCTCATCGGCCACATACTTCCGCGACAGCGGAAAGACTGCGCGTCTCACGCCAGCCGACATCGCCGAAGCGTGCGACAAGTCGCTGAAGCGCATGAAGACCGACTACATCGATCTTTACCAGGTGCACTGGCCGGACAGAAACGTTCCCGGGTTCGGCGGCAACCCGATGATCTACAACCACCCCAAGAAAGCCGACGACGAGGTCCCCATCGAGGAGAGCCTTGAGGGCCTCAACGCGCTGGTGAAGTTGGGAAAAGTCCGCCACATTGGCGTGTCCAACGAGAGCACATGGGGCCTAATGAAGTGGCTCCACGCATCTGAAACGAAGGGCCTGCCGCGCGTCGCAAGCATCCAAAACACCTACAACCTCGTGAACCGCACCTTCGAGACCAACCTCGCCGCGGCGTGTCTGCGCGAAGACGTTGGGCTTCTGGGCTACAGCGCGCTCGCGCAAGGCTACCTCACCGGCAAATACCGCAACGGCGCGTTGCCGGCGGGGGCGCGCAAGACGCTATTCAACCGCATGCAGCGCTATGAAGGCCCCAACGCCATCGACACCAACGATCGCTACGTGGCTATGGCGGAGGAGGCGGGCCTCGACCCGGCGCACATGGCCATCGCCTTCGCGCTGACCCGCCCGTTCATGACCAGCGTCATCATCGGCGCCACGACGATGGCGCAGCTGAAAACCTGCATCGATGCCGCTGATATGACGCTGAGCGAGGACATCATCGGGGCTATCAACACCATCCACCGCGCCAACGGCAACGTAAGTCCCTAGGAGCATGGGAGAGTTTCTCCCCCAAGGCGTGGACGCGGTCGGAGCCGCCTTTGTCATCGCCGCCAGCGTTTTGACGAGCGGATTGACCGCGGCGGTCGGGATCGGCGGCGGCGTCCTCCTTCTGGCATTCCTGTCGTTCGTCATCCCGCCGGAGGCGCTCATTCCGGTCCACGCTGTGGCGCAGCTTGGCTCAAATGCTGGTAGGGCGTCGCTTCTCGTGCGTCACATCTCTGTGCCGGTGATCTTGCCATTCTTGGTGGCGGCTGCCCTCGGCGTCGCGGCCGGCGCGCTCATCGTCAGCGACCTTCCGGAGCGTGTTCTCATCGCGATCATCGGCGTCTTCGTGCTGCTCACCACCTGGACGAAGCTGCCAAGTTTTCCCGGCACTGGCCGCGTTGCGCTCGTTCTGGGCGGTTTTTTCGCGAGTGTGCTCACCATGCTCGTCGGCGCCACCGGCCCGTTCGTCATCGCGATCATCCGCCAGCTCTGCGCGGATCACGTTCAAGTCGTCGCTACGCATGCGGCGGCCATGACGGCACAGCATGGCCTCAAGGTGGTCGCGTTCACCTTCATCGGATTTGCGTTTGTGGACTACATCCCGCTGCTCGTCGCCATCATCGCAGCGGGGTTCGTCGGAACCCTGATCGGGACGAGACTGCTGTTCAAGATCCCCGAAAAAACGCTAAAAATTGCGCTGAAATGGACCCTGACGGTGATCGCAGCGCAGCTCGTGCTGCGCGCGGCGTTCTTCATGTGATGGCTGCCGCCTATGCCATCGCGATGACTATCGCTTACGTCCGCGGCCCGTTCGGCTCAGCGCCCTGTAGCGGGCGGTCCGCACTGTTCAGACGAGCGTTTGCGTCCCAAGCGCGCTGGGCATCTTTTGCGCGGGATCGCTGGTAAAGCGAGAAGACCAGGATCACTGAAAGCGCCAGAACTGTCACCGCGTGGACGAATAAACTAAGGTCTAGGCCCATGAAGAAACTCCTAAATTTCCATCCGAGGCTGTCACAGCAGCGCCGCAGTGAGGGGCGCATATGAGTCTCGGTCGTGACGACGTCGAGGCCGCAGCACGTCGCATCGCTGGGCATGTTCGCCGTACACCCCTACTGCGCGTGACTGACCCCCACCTGTGCGAACTCAAGCTGGAGCACCTCCAGCTGGCCGGCTCGTTCAAGTCCCGCGGCGCGTTCAACACCCTGCTCGCGAGCGACGTTCCGCCGGCTGGCGTCGCTGCAGCGTCAGGGGGGAACCACGGCGCAGCGGTCGCCTATGCCGCCCGCGCGCTCGGCCATCCCGCGTCGATCTTCGTCCCAGAAATTTCCTCCCCGGCGAAGCTTGCGGCGATCCGCGCCACCGGCGCCGACATCACCGTTTCGGGTGCCCGCTACGCTGACGCGCTGGCGCTCTGCGAAGCTCACCAGGCCCGGACAGGCGCCATGGGCATCCACGCCTACGACGCTGACCTCACCATCGCCGGTCAGGGCACCGTCGCGATGGAGTGGGAGGCCGACAGCGAGGGCCTCGATACAGTCCTCGTCGCGGTCGGGGGCGGAGGTCTCATCTCGGGGATCGCGGCCTGGTTCGAAAGCGCTGTCAAAGTGGTCGCCGTCGAGCCCGCAACCTCCCGCGCCATGCAGGCAGCGCTCGACGCTGGCGCTCCGGTGGATGTCGAAGTGTCCGGGATCGCAGCCGATTCCCTCGGCGCCCGCTCCATCGGCGTGCGCAACTACGACATCGCCGCAAAGCATGTCGCCGCCGCCATCACGGTCCCCGACGAGGCGATTGCGGACGCGCAGCAAGCGTTGTGGCGCGACGCGCGCATCATGACCGAGCCTGGCGGTGCCGCCGCCTATGCCGCGCTGTTGTGCGGTGCTTACCAACCCGCAGCCGGCGAGCGGATCGGCGTCTTGGTGTGCGGCGCGAACGTCGACCCCGGCGCATTTGCCCTGTAGCCAGAGTGTTGGCATGAGCCATGTGGCGGATCAGTCAAGGATCCGCCATGCCGCCGAATGCTCAACCGTCCAGGCTTTCCGATGAGGAGGTGGAGCTCCTCTTCCGCCGCCTCGCGGAGCGCTACCCGCACACCAAACCACCCAGCGCGAAACGGCCGACGAACCCGTTCCGCAGCTGCGTGTCGTGCATGCTTTCGGCCCAAAGCCTCAACGCAAACACCGCGAAAGCCACCAACGCGTTGTTCGCGCTCGCCCGCACCCCGCGCACCATCCTCGCGCTGAGCGATGAGGCGATCATCGACGCGATCCGGCCCGCCGGCCTCTACAACAACAAACTGCGATCACTCAGGAAATTCTGCACCGCGCTGATCGAGGATCACGATGGAAAGGTACCGAGCACGCGGGTCGAATTGATGGCCCTACCGGGGATCGGCCGCAAATGCGCTGACATCGTGCTGCGCTTCGCCTTCCATACCCCGGTGTGCGCCGTCGATACCCACGTCCACCGGGCCGCCAACCGGGTCGGTCTGGCCTATGGCAAAACCGAAATGAAAACCGCGGAAATGCTGGAGCCACGCATTCCCGATTGGGCCGCCTGGGACGCTCACGTCTGGCTGGTCACCTGGGGGGCCGAGGTTTGCTCCTCGCGCGCGCCAAAGTGCAGCGCCTGCCTCGCCAGCGACATGTGCATCGCGCTGAAGGCCGGAAGCCTTACCTAGGCGCTTAGCCGATCACCAGCACGGTTGCCGCGGGTCCTACGGCGCGCGCGGCACTGCGATGGGAACTGACGTGGGCTTTGTCTCGGCCTTAGGCATTGGCGTTGCAATCGCCGGACCCACCGCGAGCGCTGGGGATCGGCGGGCGGTCGCTTGAGCCTCTCGCGGTGCGGTCTGAGCGGCCGTGCCGACATGCGGCGGATAAAGCCAGCGGACACCATCCAGCGTGCCAGACACGGGCGAGACCGGCGCCCACGCCCGCAGCGGCCGGCCATCGCCCATCCAACAGGGATCGGGACGGGCATAAAGCGCCTTGGTCAGCCAGCCGAGAGCCTCCTCGGTCTGCCCGCTGGCGCGATGGATTTCGGCCATCAGCGCCGCCACCCGCTTTTCCGGATCAGCCGCGGCGAGCGGCGACAGGCTCGCAAGCGCGCGGCCATGGTCCCCCGCCGTCAGCGCTGCCCGCGCAACGCCGAGCCTGCTTTCGGCGTGTTCTGGTGCCAGTTTCGCAAGCTCAAGCGCCCGGTTCAGGGCGTCCTGAGGCTGGGCGGGCGGGGCCAGCGCGACCGTCATCAGGTCGGGGTGCGGCCCGCGCTTCCACGCTTCGGTCAGTACCGCCATTACCGCCCGCCAGCCCTTGGGTTTGGCAAGCCGTGCCGCCAGCGCCGCGGCCGGCACCAGCTCAGGGGCGAGCGCCAGCGCTTCGACGACGCGGCGTCGCGCAGCGTCCGGCTCGGCAAGCGCCGTCGCCTCGGCGTGTGCAGTCAGAAGGACCGCCCGCCAACGCTTCGCCCGGTCCGGCGCCAACAGCTGTTTCTTGGCCGCTTCACCGAGCGATGCGATAGCGGCCTCATGATCACCAGCGCTGGCCTGAAGCTCCACCACGGCTTCGGCGGCCCAAACCGCTCCGGTGCGCTCAAGCCCCGCTTTAGCGGCCGATAGTGCGGCATCCTTGTCGCCCTGCCTGCGCGCCTCAATCATCAGCCCGCGCCAGCCTGCCGCAGCGCCCTCACCGTTGGCGAGCGCTGCGAAGTGGACACGCGCTGCCTCAACATCGCCGAGCCACTGCGCTTTCTGTGCCGCCGTCAACTGAACGAGTGGCTCGGCGGGCAATGCGCCCTCAGCCACCGTCAGCGCCGTTTCAGCCGCAGGCTTGTCGCCAGCAGCGATGGCGACAACGGCTTCGCCCGCCGCGCGCCAGCCAGACACCTCTGCCTCTCGCGCGCGCCGCTCCGCCCGACGCGTCGGCATGCGCACAGCCCAGCGTGCCACATCGACTACCAGCACAACGCCCGCCAGCGCTCCAGCGGCGAGGGCTAGGGCCGCAACAAGGCTGATCTGCCGCGATGCGTCGCCGAACGTGATGGTGACCGATCCCGGTTGCTCGGCAAGCCATGCCGCCGCTGCCACCAGCGTCAGGAGCGTCACCAGGACGAGGCCAAAAACCCGGTTCATGTCAGTGCGCCACCCGTCGCAAATGCATCGAGCGCAGTCAGCAGGCTGGCTTCATCCGGCCGCGCCGCAACAGAAACCTCGCGATCCGGCAGTGCGGCCGCGACCTCGGTCGACATCGCAATCGCCGGCGCAGTCTTCCACGGGGCGGTCCGTGCCCGCTCATCGAAAAGCCGCGCCGTGCGGGGCGAATAGAGGAGCACGGCAAGAAGCGATCCGCTCACGTCAGGAAGTTCGCCCACCGGCTCCATGGCATAGACCACCACGCGTTCGGCCGAGAGGCCGGCGCCGCGAAGTGTTCCGACCAGATCGCCGGCCTGATCCTCGCCGCTCAGGTGAATGACGGAGCCCGGCGCGTGCGCCACAATCAGCTCCGCCAGCGCATCCACGCCGCCTGTACCCACCGCGATCACATCAGCCCCGACCTCCCGCGCCGCCTTGGCGGTGGCCTCCCCGACGGTAAACACCGGGCGACGGCGCAGCTCTGGAAACCGCGCCAACTCAGCGGCCCCGGCCCGGCTGGTGACGGCCACAGCGTCAGGTTCGAACGGAACGGGTGCATCGCGCGCCGTCTTGCGCAGAAGCGGCACCACGAGCGGGCGATAGCCACGCGCGCTCAACAGCGCAGCGGTTCCGTCGGCGAAGGGTTGAGGCCGCGTTACCACCACCCACCCATCCCGGTTCACTGGGTCCAGCTGAGAAAGCGCGTCTCGCCGATGCGCGAGCGCAGCCGCCTGCCGGCCTCATAGCCCACCTCCGCAGCGTCGTGGGCGCCTCCGCTGGTGGAGATGTCCTCCAACTCCCTGCCATCGGGCGATGCGACCAAGCCCGTCAGATGCACGCGCCCTTCCTCCACGGTCGCGAGCCCTGCGATGGGCGTGCGGCAAGAGCCATCGAGCGCAGCCAAAAACCCCCGCTCTGCGCTGACGGCGGTTTCGGTATCGGCGTGTCCAATGTGGGCGAGCGCGCCGATCATGCGGTCGTCATCGCGTCTGATTTGAATGGCGATTGCGCCTTGGGAGAGTGCGGGCGGAAACGTTTCAGCCGGCAAAATCTCTGTCACCACATGGGTTTGGCCAAGCCGGTTAAGGCCCGCCATGGCGAGCAGCGTAGCATCGCAATCCCCCGCATCGAGCTTCGCGAGGCGGGTTTGCACATTCCCGCGCAACACGGCGACCTTAAGGTCAGGCCGCGCGCGGCGCACCAAAGCCTGCCGCCGCAGCGAGGCGGTGCCGACCGTGGCGCCCTCCGGCAGATCGGTAAAGCGCACACCACCTCGGCCGATGAAAGCATCGCGCACATCCTCGCGCGGCAAAAACGCCCCCAGCGTCAGCGGCGAGGGCATGATCGTTTCCAGATCCTTCGCCGAATGCACCGCGCAATCGATGCCGTCCTCGATGAGCTGCGTCTCTATCTCTTTGGTAAACAGCCCTTTGCCGCCCACTTCCGACAGCGGCCGGTCCAAGATCTGGTCGCCCATGGTCTTGATGATGACGACCTCGGTGAGCGTCCCCGGATTGGCCTCTTTCAGCGCGTCAGCCGTCATGTGCGCTTGCGCCAGCGCCAGCGGGGAGCCACGGGTACCGATACGAATGGGGTTCACAATTTCAATGCTTTCAGACCGGCCAGGCGTCGATGCCACGATACAGCGTAAAGAAGGCAATAACGCGCGCAAAGCCCCCAGTGCGCCAGCGGGCCAATCGCTCACAGTCCTGGCCGTGGAAACCAGCTGCGACGAGTGCGCTGCCGCGGTCGTTTCCGGCCGCCCCGGCGCGATGGCAATCAAGAGCAACATTGTCTGGAGCCAAATCGATGACCACGCTGCCTTCGGCGGTGTGGTGCCGGAAATCGCGGCCCGCGCGCACCTCAAAACCGTTGCCGCCGTCGTTCGACAGGCGCTCGCCTCCGCCGGCACCAGCGACGCCGACCTCAGCCACGTCGCAGCCACCAACGGCCCTGGTCTATTGGGTGGCCTCTTGGTGGGGTCCAGCTTCGCTAAGGGTTATGCCCAAAGCGCCGACTTGCCGTTTTTTCCAGTGAACCACCTCGAAGCACACGTCCTCACGCCGCGGCTCACCGATGGCACGCCCTATCCCTACTGCGTGGCGCTTCTGTCGGGCGGTCACGCTCAGTTCGTCGCCGTGCGCGGGCTTGGCGACTATGTCCGCCTCGGCGGCACCATCGACGACGCCGCCGGCGAAGCTTTTGACAAAACCGCCAAGCTCTTAGGGCTCGGCTTCCCAGGCGGCCCCGCTGTGGAGCGGGCAGCGGCGAGCGGAACTGAGCGCTTCACCTTCTCCGTTCCGCTCGCGCGCCGTCCGGGCTGCGATCTATCCTTTGCAGGCCTCAAAACCGCCGTTCGCTTGGCCGCTGAGGCGGAGGCACCGCTGAGCGACGCGGCCGTTGCAGATATCTGTGCCTCGTTCCAAGCGACAGTCGCGCGCCTCTTGCGGCAAAAGACGGCGCAAGCGCTCGCGGCGTTTCAAGAGGTGTCGCCCGGTCCGCCCACCGCGCTCGTGGCGGTCGGGGGCGTTGCGGCCAACCAAGCGCTTCGCGCCGCACTCCAAAGCGTCGCCGATGATGCGGGCGTGGCCTTCGTAGCACCGCCCCTTGCACTGTGCACCGACAACGCCGCCATGGTCGCCGCGGCAGCGCTGGAGCACGCCGCCGCTGGTGAAGCCCCAGACCTCAGCGCCCGCGCGCGCTCACGCTGGCCGCTCGACGCAGACGCGGCGGCGATGCTCGGCGGCGGCAAACGCGGCGTGAAAGCCTAGCCGATCCCATCATGACGCTGGCGGCGGCCGGCAAAATCGGCCAAAGGTCGCCGCGCCGTTGCAGGGGCGGATAACGCTCCACCGCACGGGACCCCACAACAGAGCCAACCACCGCGCTCGAACGCGCATCGACGAGGACGACATGATCGAGGACCGCCCGACGCACTTTGTAAAACCCAACGGAGAGCGTGCGGTTCTGCCATTCTCGCAAGGCGAATACCAGCGCCGGATCGCGGCTCTGCGCGCCATCATGGCCGAAATGGATCTGCCGGCGGTGCTCCTCACCTCCATGCACAACATCGCCTACATCAGCGGCTTCCTCTACTGCTCATTCGGCCGGTCCTATGGCTGCGTTGTGACCCACGACAAAGTCACCACCGTCAGCGCCAACATTGACGCCGGTCAGCCCTGGCGCCGCTCCGTGGGCGAGAACGTCATCTACACCGACTGGCAGCGCAGTAACTTTTGGCGCGCGGTCGCCGACCTCGTCCCACCGGGCTCGCTCGGCATCGAGGGTGACCACCTCACGCTGCAATTGCGCGATCAACTCGTTGATGCGCTCGGCGAGCGCCCGCTCACCGACATTGGCGCCGCCACCATGCGCGCGCGGCTCGTGAAATCGGACGAAGAGATCGCGCTCATCACCGACGGCGCCCGCGTTGCCGACATTGGTGGCGCGGCTGTCCGCGATGCCATCCGGCCTGGCGCGCGGGAAATCGACGTCGCGATGGCCGGCCGCGACGCCATGGAACTCGCCATCGCCGAGGCCCACCCCAACGCCGAATACCGCGACACCTGGGTTTGGTTTCAATCGGGCATCAACACCGACGGCGCCCACAACCCCGTCACCGCCCGCGCCCTTCAGTCCGGCGACATCTTGAGCATGAACACCTTCCCGATGATCAGCGGCTACTACACGGCCCTGGAGCGCACGCTCTTCCTCGGTGAGCCCGATGCCGAGACGCTGCGCCTCTGGCGGATCAATGTCGCGGCCCATGATCTGGGCAAATCGCTCATCAAGCCCGGCGCCGTCTGCTCGGAGATTTGCGCCGAGATCAACCGCCTGTTCGCCGACGAAGGCGTGCTTCAGTTCCGCTCATTCGGCTACGGCCACTCGTTTGGTGTGCTCGGCTGGTACTACGGCCGCGAGGCAGGCCTTGAGCTGCGCGAGGACATCGACACAGTGATCGAGCCAGGCATGGTGGTCTCCATGGAGCCAATGCTGACGATCCCCGAAGGCCAGCCAGGCGCCGGCGGCTACCGCGAGCACGACATCTTGGTCGTCACCGAGGACGGCACCCGCAACGTCACCGGCTTCCCATATGGCCCTGAGGCGAACACGATCCCGGTCTAAGGGTTGCGGCCCGCGACGAACAACTACATCGATGAACAATGTATCTCTGAAGCGCGGATTGAGCGAAAAATGGCCAGCAACGCGACCCCAAAAGCCGTCGTTGAGGAAATGTACCGGGCGTACGCGGCCGGCGACATGGATGCCGCGTTGGCAACGTTCGCCCCCGACGTTTTGCATGTCGCGCACGCCACCAACCGAAATGCCGCCTTCTGTGGAACCTTCACCGGGCACAATGGTCTGCTCGACCGCATCCAAGCGATCGGCGCCGCATTTGCGTTCGAAAGCTATGTGCCGCGAACGATCATCGTCGAGGGTGAACGCGTTGCCGCCATGGTCGACTTCGCCGCTGTGCATCGCGAAACGGGCGCACGCTTCGACAGCACGATTGCCCACTTCATCGTGGTCCGCGATGGAAAGATCGTCGAGCTTATCGAATTCTTCGACACCGCGATGGCAGAGGCGTCCGTTCGTTAGCGCCGCCCGCCAGCGGTATCGGCGGCACTAACCCTCAGCCTCTACCCGCCGCTGACCGCAAATTTGTTAGGCCGCTGGCGCATCAGCCCCTCCTGCGCCGTGGCCGCGACCAACGTGCCGGACAGGTCGTAGAATACCCCGCGCGTCAGGCCGCGGGACCCCGCCGTGGAGGGGCTGTCTTGGGAATAAAGCAGCCACTCGTCCGCGCGGAAGGGGCGGTGAAACCACATCGCATGGTCAAGGGACGCCATCTGCAGCTCGCGGTCGAACACTGACCGGCCATGGGCAAACAGCGCGGTGTCGAGGAGCGTCATGTCCGACAGATAGCCCAGCACTGCCCGGTGCACCTGCGGATCATCGGGGAGGCGATCCGTGGCGCGGATCCAAACGTTGTTTTGCGGGGGCAAACGCTCGTTGGACAGGTAATGGCGCAAATCGAGCGGGCGGATCTCGATGGGCCGCTCACGCTCAAAATACCGGCGTACCGCTTCCGGCGCTTTCTCGATCATCAAGGCCTTAAACGCCGCATCGTCCGGCAACTCATCCGGTCGCGGCACATCGGGCATCGCGATCTCGTGCTCCAGCCCGTCCTCAACGCGCTGGTAGGATGCGCTCATGGAGAAAATCGCGTGGCCGTGCTGGATGCCCACCACCCGGCGCGTCGCAAACGATTTCCCGTCGCGGATCCGGTCCACCTCATAGATGATCGGCACATTCGGATCGCCCGGCCGCAAGAAATAGCCGTGCAGCGAGTGGCAGGGTCGCTCCTCGTCCACCGTCCGCGTGGCAGCAACCAGAGCCTGGCCGATCACCTGCCCGCCGAACACCCGCTGCCAGCCCACTTGCGGGCTCCGGCCCCGGAAAAGGTTGTGTTCCAGCGGTTCCAGATCGAGCGTTGACAACATCTCTGCGACAGCGGGCTTCATCATTTCTCTCCCAAGGGCATAGTCCGGGGCGCCCGACATGTGGCGCATTGGTGGCGTGTTGGCCATAACGCCGCATAGCAATGGCAGTCGCCAACGTGGCAGCCAGCTGTTGCAGTGGCGAGCGGGGGCGAAGACGAGATGACGGAACGCGTTGTTGCGATTGCAGGCGGAGGCATTGTGGGGCGCACCCTCGCCGTGGCGCTCGCCAGCCAATCCCATCTGCGCCCGGTGCTCTACACCGGCGGACCCGCAAAGCGCGATGACCGCGCCAGCGCTGTCTCTGCCGCTGCGCAGGCGATGCTTGAGCGTATCGGCATCTGGGACAAGGTGCTGATTGATTCGCAGCCCATCGAAGAGATGCGCATCACTGACAGCCGCGCCGACGATGCCATCCGCCCCGAGGTGCTCACCTTCGCCTCCGACCGCGACGTCGGCGCGTTTTCAGACATGGTCCCCAACGTCGCCATGCGCGATGCACTCGCTGCGCGTTGCGAGGCGCTGAACATCGAAGTGAGCGAGGAACGCGTGGAGTTCTTCGAGGAAACCAGAAACGGCGTATCGCTGGAGCTGAGCGGGGGAGGGATCGCGCACGCTGACATCCTGATCGCCGCCGATGGCAGGGACTCAAAGCTGCGCGGGATCGCGGGCATCGAGGTTGTCACGCACGATTACCGCCAAAGCGGGATCGTCTGCACCGTGGAGCACACCAAACCGCACCACGGCGTCGCAACCCAGCACTTCTTGCCCAACGGCCCCTTTGCAATGTTGCCTCTGGTGGGCAACCGCTCATCCATTGTGTGGACCGAGCGGCCGAGCTTTGCGGCCAGCTTGGGACGCACTGATCCGCTTCTCGCGGGCCTTGAGATTGAGCGTGTGTTTGGCCTCTCGCTCGGGCGCCTGACAGTCGCGGGTGAAATTCAGGTATTTCCGCTCGTTGGGATGTTGGCGCGCCAGTTCACCGAGGGCCGCTTCGCGCTCATCGGCGATGCCGCCCACGTGATCCATCCGCTGGCTGGGCAAGGGCTCAACCTTGGCCTGCGCGATGTGGCAGCGCTCACCGAAACGCTGGTCGATGCGCACCGCGCCGGCGAAGATCTGTCGCTCGCGCTGCCACGCTGCGAGCGCTGGCGCCGTGCCGACAGCACGCAGATGGCCTTGGTCACCGGTGGGCTGAACGCCATTTTCTCCCAGCGCTCAGACTTCATCCGTGCCATCCGCTCCATCGGCATCGGCCTTGTGGAGCAGCGCGAAGACCTCAAAAATGCGTTCATTCGTGAGGCCGCCGGCTTTGCGGGTGAATTGCCGCGACTCATGAAAGGCGAGGCGGTCTAAGCGGGCCGTGCGCCGAGGAGACTAAGATTGTGTCGAACTTAGCGATTTTTCTGACAGTCATTGCGCTTGGCGCCGTGGCCGTCGTGCTGGCGATGGGCCTGTGGAATATGGTCCGCGGCGGCTCGCCCAACCGCAGCCAAGCGCTCATGCGCATGCGTGTTCTGCTTCAACTTGTGGCCATTGTGGTGGTCATGGGCGCGCTATATTTCTCGACAGGATAACATACTGCGCCGCGCTCCGCGGCCAGCCGCGGACGCGCTGAACCCATGGTCACACTCACAAAGATTTACACTCGCACAGGCGACGCGGGCACGACTGCCATGGGCAACGGCGAGCGCCGACCCAAGGGCGACCTGCGCATCGCCGCCTACGGGACAGTGGACGAGACCAACAGTGTGATCGGCTGCGCGCGTGCCGTCGGCGCCCCGCCGCACATTGACGTCATGCTTGGCACCATCCAAAACGACCTGTTCGATCTGGGGGCAGACCTCGCCACTCCTCACGCTGAAAATTTGCCCTACGAGCCGCTGCGCATTGTCGCAAGCCAAGTGGAGCGGCTGGAGCGGGAGATCGATGCGCTCAACGCCAACCTTAGCCCGCTGAAATCGTTCGTGCTGCCGGGTGGCTCTCCTTTGTCGGCCCAGCTGCATTTGGCGCGGACAGTGTCGCGGCGCGCCGAACGGTTGATGTGCGAGCTGGCCCAAACCGAGCTCGTTGGCGAAGCTGCGCTGCGTTATGCCAACCGCCTGTCCGACTTCTTGTTTGTCGCCGCGCGCGTCGCCAACAAAAACGGCGCGGACGATGTGCTCTGGGTCCCTGGCCAAAGCCGCGGTGCTTGATTAACCCAAGCCCAACGAATACTTTGCGCGAAATCCCGAAGACGGTTTGGAGATGTCATGAAAGTCCTGGTTCCGGTGAAACGCGTCGTTGATTACAACGTAAAAATTCGCGTCAAGCCGGACGGTTCGGGCGTCGATCTTGCCAACGTCAAGATGAGCATGAACCCGTTCGATGAAATCGCCGTCGAGGAAGCACTCCGGCTCCGTGAGGCAGGTTCCGCCACCGAAGTGATCGCGGTGTCCATCGGCCCTAAACAGGCGACAGAGACGCTGCGGACAGCTCTCGCCATGGGTGCCGATCGCGCGATCCTCATCCAAACCGATGAGATGCCCGAGCCGCTTGATGTGGCAAAGCTCCTCAAAGGTGTCGTGGGCGAAGAAGAGCCCGGAATTGTCATCCTCGGCAAGCAAGCCATCGATGATGACTGCAACCAGACGGGCCAAATGCTGGCCGCTCTCCTTGGTTGGGCACAGGGAACTTTTGCATCCAGCATTGCGGTTGACGGCGAAACGCTGAACGTCACCCGCGAAATCGACGGCGGTTTGCAAACAGTGGCGCTCAAGATGCCCGCCATCGTCACCACCGACCTGCGCCTCAACGAGCCGCGCTACGCCTCGCTGCCCAACATCATGAAGGCGAAAAAGAAGCCGCTCGCCGAAAAGACCGCCGCCGACTACGGCGTGGAGTTGAAGCGCCGTCTTGAGGTGATCAACACCGAAGAGCCGCCTGAGCGTCAGGCGGGCGTGAAGGTGGGGTCGATCCCTGAACTCGTCGAAAAACTGAAATCTGAAGCCGGTGTCATCTGACGCCGTGCTCACCGCATGGGAGGGTTGAAATAATGGCAGTCCTACTGATCGCTGAGCCCACCGACGGTGCTCCGAACGATGGAACGCTCAAAGCAATGACCGCCGCCAAAGCGCTTGGCGGTCCGGTCCACATCTTGGTGCCCGGTGCCACCGACGACACTGCTGCTGCTGCGGCCGCCATCGACGGCGCCGACGTGGTCCTGAAAGCGGAGGGCGACGCGTTTGCCCACGGAATGGCCGAAAGCTTGGCCGATCTCATCGTGGGCATCGCTGGCGACTATGATGCGATCGTCGCGGCATCAACCACGTTTGGCAAAAACGTGCTGCCCCGGGTCGCGGCGATGCTCGATGTCATGCAAATCTCCGACATCATGAGCGTTGAAAGCCCCGATACCTTCACCCGGCCCATCTACGCCGGAAATGCGATCCAGACGGTGCGCTCCACCGACGCCAAGAAAGTCATCACCGTGCGCGCCGCGTCCTTCGGCGGGACCGCTGCGGAAGGCGGCTCGGCGGAGGTTCGCTCCGTCGACGGCGCCGCGAGCGATCTGTCTAAGTTCGTCGGCGAAGAGGTGGCGTCCAGCGACCGGCCGGAACTGGCGAGCGCCAAAATCATCGTATCGGGCGGTCGCGCGCTGGGATCGTCTGAAAAGTTCCAGGAAGTGATGGAGCCGCTCGCCGATCAGCTTGGCGCTGCCATCGGTGCCTCCCGTGCCGCCGTCGACGCCGGCTACGCACCTAACGACTGGCAGGTCGGGCAGACGGGCAAAATCGTGGCGCCGGACCTTTATATCGCCTGCGGGATCTCCGGCGCCATCCAGCACTTGGCGGGCATGAAGGACTCCAAAGTCATCGTTGCCATCAACAAGGATGACGAGGCTCCGATTTTCCAAGTGGCGGACTACGGCATTGTTGGCGACATCTTCACTCTCGTGCCGGAACTAAAGTCCGAACTCGAGAAAGCGGCCTGATGAGCCTTGGCGGGTCCCCCGAAAGCCCATCACGGCTCGGGGGCCCGGGCCGTTCCGGGTTCATCGACGATAAATATGCGCCGCATAATGTGGCCGA
>ERZ1740058.507-NODE-507-length-29135-cov-6.205193_pt1 | contig 29135 bp, 25 predicted proteins | sample MGYA00581745_ERZ1740058 | MGnify/ENA primary metagenome ERZ1740058 (study PRJEB43018, sample SAMN04849742) | marine metagenome | isolation source: floating plastic debris | place: Pacific Ocean | collected 2008-08-30 | study: EMG produced TPA metagenomics assembly... | reverse complement strand
CTCTGAGACGTTTACAAGCTGAGGTAGATGCTAAGACTGATAGCGCCAACTACCGCAATACTCAATTGACCTACCAGAATAGTCTGCGGAATTTGAACCTAATCATGAATCAGCCATTGGCCGATGAGTATCGGGTGCGGGAGGATATGCAACTAAGTGAAGAGTTAGATTACGAAAGTTTACTAAGTGAGATGCGAGCCAATAACACCCAACTGCTTCTTACTCAACGTGGTATTGATAATGCCGCTTACGAAGTGAAGATTGCCGAAGCCAGTTTATTTCCTAGTCTTCAGGGTTACGCTAACTATTCTTACTATAATTCTGAAGACGAAGCTAATTTTTTACGAAGCAACGTAGCCTATGGACCTAACGCCGGAATTACCCTTCAGTACTCAGTTTTTAGCGGAGGGGCCAATAAAATTCAGCGACAAAACGCTCGAGTGAGTTTGGAAGAACAAAAAACGGCTCAACAGAGCACCGAGCTGACGTTGGAAAAAGAACTTCGCAATGCTTATGCTCAGTACACTAATAATAAAGAACAACTACGAATTGAAGAATCTAATGTGATGACTTTTGAGCGCAATTACGAGAAGACCTACGAAGACTTTAAGCTCGGATTAGTAGGTGCTTCCGATCTACGAATTGCTCAGCTAAACCTGTCGGCCGCGAAAATTCGTATTAATAACTTGACGTACGCCGTTAAGCAGTCCGAAATTCGGTTGTTGCAACTGAGTGGGCGACTGACTCAATAAAATTAGTGCTAACCTAGAGATTTATTTACTATGTTCTTCTTAAGAAAATATCTTTTTACCCTACTGTTAGTCTTGCCCTTTGCTTTTGGCTTTACCATCTGGAATACCTGGAGTATCGCCGATGATTACGAAGTTCGGTTTTCCGGGTCGGGAGCCGAAGGCACATTTCAGGGGCTGAATGGAACCATTGTATTTGACCCATCCGCTCTTGAGCAAGCTAAATTTGATGTATCCATAGATGCCAGTACTATTGATACTGGCAATAAAACAAAAGACAAGCACGCCCGGGGGAAAAATTGGTTTGATGTAGAACAGTATCCAGAGATTAAGTTTCGCTCCTCGCAGGTCACCAAGGCAGGGGAACAATATCAGATGACCGGGACGCTTACGTTGCACGGAACAGAGAAAGAAATTATGTTTCCGTTCACCTTTACCGAAAACGGAGGATCTGGGCTGTTTGAAGGTAGCTTTACTGTAAATAGGGAAGAGTACGGTATAGAAGGGCCCTTCATTGGCTTTTTGGTAGGTGACGATTTTGAAGTAAATCTAAAAGTACCAGTAGAAAATAAATGAGAAAAGTAAGTTGACCCCAGAATGAAACTGCTTAAATATTCAGGTTATACACTGCTGGCTATTGTATTACTATTAGTACTCGTTGTAGCGTTCCTTTTCTTACGGTGGCAGCTCATTTCGTCAGCCAATATGAGGCAACTAGGTGAAGAAGTATCTACTTTGTCGGAGGAAGGACATACCTACCGAGATTTAAATAAAAATGGCAAGCTGGATACTTACGAAGATAGCCGAGCTACAATTGAAGAGCGGGTAGAAAATTTGCTAAGTCAGATGACCTTAGAGGAAAAGGCAGGAACTATGTTCATCAACATGATTGGGATGAATGAAGACGGTAGCTTAAACGAAGTCCCTTCTCCCTCAGCTCCGTTTGCTGCCTTGCTGGGTGGTAATTCTACCCTGGTGGTGGAAAAGAAGATGAACCATTTTAATACGATTCAAGCCCCCTCGGCTCGGGCGGTGGCCACTTGGAATAACAATATCCAAAAACTAGCTGAACGAACCCGGCTGGGCATTCCCGTTACTATTGCTAGTGATCCTCGGCATGTGGCAAGCAATAACATAGGAGCAGGTATCTTTACCTCTTTTTTTTCAAAGTGGCCTTCATCCTTGGGTTTAGCCGCTATTGGAGATACGGCAATAGTGCAGGAGTTTGGGGATATAGCCCGGCAGGAATATACCGCAGTAGGTATGCGTCTGGCGTTATCTCCTATGGCTGACTTGGCCACGGAACCACGCTGGGGGCGTATCAACGGAACATTTGGCGAAGACGCTATTTTAAGTGCCCAACTGACTCAAGCATACGTCCAGGGTTTTCAGGGCGATTCGCTAACCTCTACCAGTGTGGCTTGTATGACTAAACATTTCCCAGGTGGCGGTCCGCAAGAAGACGGAGAAGATGCCCACTTTCCGTACGGAGCTGAACAAGTTTACCCTGGCAATAACTTCAATTATCATCTTATTCCTTTTGAGCAGGGAGCCTTCGCGGCGAATACCGCTCAGATTATGCCTTACTACGGATTGCCGGTTGGCCAGACTACCGAAGCGGTAGCGTTCGGTTACAATCGGGAAATTATTACCGGACTGCTTCGCGAAAAATACGGTTTTAACGGAGTGGTCTGCACTGACTGGGGACTAGTGACCGACACTGGATTTCCAGGAGTAATGCTCAAACCTGCCTCGGCCCACGGGGTAAAGCAGCTTTCTGAGACTGAACGCGTAGCTAAGATTTTGGAGGCTGGATGCGATATGCTGGGAGGTGAATCAAGTCCGGAATGGATCGTTGAACTGGTGAATTCGGGTAAGGTACCCGAAGCCAGAATAGATACATCAGTGAGAAGAATTCTTAAAGACAAATTTCGACTGGGGTTATTTGACAACCCCTACGTTGATACTGATAATTTATCAATCGTTGGCAATCCAACATTTCTTGAGAAAGGAAAAGAAGCTCAGCGAAAATCACTCGTCTTACTAAAGAACGAACAAGAGCTGTTACCTCTTCAGGAGAAAGTTAAAGTCTACGTAAAAGGAATGAAGCTGGAATCTGTTCAACCGTACGCTACTGTGGTAGAAAACCCTGAAGAAGCAGATTACATCATCTTGAAATTAAGCACGCCGTTTGATGAACGGAGTGACTATCTATTGGAGCGGTTTTTTCACCAGGGGAGGCTAGATTTTCCCGAGGAAGAAAAGGCAGATATTCTAGCTTTGATTCGCACCAAACCTACGATCACGGTGCTCAACATTGAGCGGCCGGCGGTTATCCCTAAGATTAACGAAGCCACCCAGGCACTGATCGCTGATTTTGATTGTGCTGATGAGATCATTATGGAGCTCATTTTCGGACAGTTTTCACCTAGCGGCAAGTTGCCGATAGAACTTCCCTCTTCCGTGCAGGCGGTAGAAAACCAACTGGAGGATGTTCCCTACGATTCGGATCAGCCTTTATACCCTTTTGGATACGGAATCACTTTTTAGCAGATAAGGTCAAAGCAGTAATTGGATACATACAAGAGTTAACTTTTAAACTAAAATAGCATGTACACTAAAGTTTTAATAGTACTGTTTCTTTGTATTGGCACACTTAATACTCACGCTCAGGGGACTATTGACGTGAGCTTTGTCAAGCTGGAGAGTGATAACGGTCAAGTAATTATCAACTTGTTTGATCAATCTGAGGGGTTTCCTAGCGAGTCAGATCGGGCATACCGCTCTGAGCAGGTTACTGTAAAAGAAGGAAAAGCGCACTACATTTTTCAGGATGTACCCTGGGGCGAATATGCGGTAGCGGTAATGCACGATGAAAATGGTAACGGAGAGGTTGAGAAAAACTTTTTGGGAATACCAAAGGAAAAAGTTGGGGTATCCAATGTGAGTAGTGGCATTCCCACATTCAAACGAGCGGCTTTTAACCTTAATAACGACCATCCTAGAAGTGAATTTATTATTGAACCATTCAATTGAAGTGGCTATGAAAAGTAAATTAAAAACCATGTCAAGATCAGCCCAGATAGTTACTTGGTAGGCTGGGATGTTGCATCCAATAATTTTGAGCAATGGTTGCGAGATTGGGATACAGTTTTTAGTAAACCAGCTCGAGGAAGGAAAAAGAAGAAATAAGAATTGGCAACGGTAGGCAATAGATATCCATTAGTGATGGTACTTTCAACCTTAGCTTGGCTTCCTAGTATAGCACAGATGCCTATCGATAGCGCACGATTAGTAGAAGCAATTCGGCGGGAGCCTCCGTTTGGTATCTTTAAAGATAACTATTTTATCACTGGAGCACCTATTGGTAAAACTCCTACCCGCTACAACGCTGATGCTAAATTCCAGATCAGCTTTAAGCATCGGTTAACAGATCGGAAGCTTCCCTTTGGCACGTATCTGTTTCTGACCTATACGCAGAAATCATTCTGGAATATTTACCAAGAGTCGAGTCCCTTTGAGGAAACCAACTATAACCCGGGGATGGGGTTGGGAAAACTACTATTTCGGAACGGTAAGCTAGATGGTATTGCGCTACTGCAAGTGGAGCATGAGTCGCACGGACTACCTCCGGAAGGCTCCCGTAGTTGGAATAGACTTTCGGCCAATTACTTAAAATTTGTAACGGCCAACCTGCTAGTTGGCCTGAAAGTCTGGCTTCCCTTTGGGTACACTAAGGATAATGAAGATTTGATTGAGTATATCGGTTTTCAAGAGCTGATAGCCCACTGGCGAGCTGCCAACCGTCTGTTGTTTGATGTTCAACTACGAAAATCGGCCGATTGGAACAACCGGGGCAGTCTTCAGGCCGGGCTTAGTTATAAAATCGATTCGGATGCTAATCAGTACTTGTACTTACAATGGTGGCAGGGCTACACTGAGAGCTTAATTGAATACGAACAAGTGAGCAGTATGCTTCGGTTGGGGATCGCCATTAAACCGCCTTTCCCCGACTATTACTAAGTAATAGCTTATGATCAGGTTATTTAAAAAATATCCGAAGCAGACCGATGCGGTCTTATTGGTTACAGGATTTATTCTAGGAATGAACCTCATGGTAATTCTTAAGCTTGCGGGTATGCAGCCTCAAGCTTACTATGTCGACAGAGCTGAATTCCTGCCCTGGCTACCCACCGTCATTAGCATATTGATTGGGGGCGCACTAGTTCTAGTAGAATACACTTTCTTTGAGCGCTTATACCTGCGCTTGACTCATTGGAAAGCACTAGTTACTCGCTTGGTTACTACGGCGGTGATTATTGTCTTTGGAGTACTATTGGTATCAGTAGGAAGGGAGATTCTTCTTGAAGGTCGCGCATTAGCTGAGTCTTTAGCTGATGCTCTGGCCTTTATTCAGACGGACATAGCCCTTTCTCTTCTGGTTTACATGTTTTTATTATCAATTCTACTCAATTTTTTTCGCCAGCTTGGTAACCATTTTGGGCATGGGTTGATCTTGAACTTTATAACCGGGCGATACTCCCAAGTAAAAGAAGAGCACCGCACATTTATGTTTATTGACTTAGATAACTCTACCACTTTAGCTGAACAGTTAGGTCATGTGAAGTATAGTAGATTTCTGAAAAGGTGCTTCGACGATTTATCGGACATTTTACCCCGTTATGAGGCTGATGTGTACCAATACGTGGGTGATGAAGTGGTGCTCACTTGGTTGACACCTACTATCAAACCGCATATTGATTTGCTTGCACTGTATTTTGATTTTCAGAAGAAGCTGCAGGCAGAAGCTTCCAATTATCAGAAGAAGTTTGGGGTTGTGCCAACTTTTAAAGCTTCTCTGCACAGTGGACTAGTTTCTATTACTCAGATAGGACGACATCGCAAAGAACTAGCCTACCACGGAGATGTACTTAACACGGCCTCTCGTGTTCTTGGGTTAGCCAGTACACTGAGAAAAACGTTACTGCTTACAACTCCCCTCGTAGATACTATACATAGCGGCTCTGATTATGAGATTCAGTTTATTGACACCATTTTACTTCGGGGAAAAAAAGAAAAGGTTGATGTGTATGAAGTAACTGAAAAAGTGTATGGGTACTCGATGGAAGGTAGATGACATTAATCGGCTTCCTTGTATTAATTCAACATAATGTAGCAAGCGAATTTGCTACTAAAACTAGCTTGAAATGACTATATACTTGAACTTTTGCAAGATTATCTCGTTTTTTACAGGTGCACCAAAAACGAAGATAATGACTGAAGAGGCGCAACAAGCAGAAAATACAGAGGAAAAAATCCGTCAGGTAGCTAAAAGGCTATTCACGGAGCGAGGCTACAACGGGACAAAGATTCGGGATGTGGCTGAAGAAGCTGGTGTCAATATTGCCCTGCTGAACTATTATTTCCGTAGCAAAGAGCGACTCTACGAATCGATTGTTATTGAGAATTTTCAGGAATATATTGGAGCACTCAGCAAGGTACTTAACGAACCGGGACTTTCGCTGGAAGAACGCATTCGCCGCTACACCGCTCAAATGATTGATACGCTGAAGGCCAACCCTGATTTGGCATTCTTTATAATGAATGAGGGGCGTAATAACAGTGGTTTCTGTCAACGATTTATGGCCAATCATGATGCAGTAGTAGCCGAATCGAAGATGGCTGAACAACTACAGAGTGAAGCCAAAGTCGGTGCCATTCGACCGATAGACATGTTTATGTTCGATGCATTGTTACACGCACAACTTGTCATGCCGTTTGTTCAGCTACCTATCTGGCGTCAGATGGAAAGAACCCGAGATGTTAACTTCAATGAATTTTTAGAGCAGCTCAAGCAAACCGTTCCTGATATGATAATGGCGTATTTGCGGTCGAAACCCTAGTTCAGCTATTTTTTTGCTTACTAATTAAACAATTGTTTAAAATTATTTTTTAAAATCTTCAGTTTTTCTCAACCTTCCTGTAGAAACACCGTATTCCTTTTAAAATGATTTAAACAAACGTTTAAAATATCTATTTCAACATGAAATATAGTTTTACAGTATTTTTTTGGGTGATTATCACCAGCGTAGCTTGGGCGCAAGAATCGTATACCCTAGACCAAACAATTGAGCGCGCTCTTGAGGAAAATCTCAATATCCAGGCGAGTCAACAGGGAAAAAACCTCTTCGATGAGCAGGTTCGGGAAGTAAGAAATAACTTCTTACCTACTATCAACTTCAATGGTTCCCACCAATACTTCTTTGATATTCCTACACAGGTGGCTCCGGCTGATGCATTTGCTACTCCAGGTGCGGAACCTGCCCCCAACGCTCCGGCCTATTTACCATTGGCGTTCGGTTTACCTCACCAAACGAATTTGACTGTGCAACTTCAGCAGGTACTGTACAATCCACAATTGCCTATTGGTATTAGAGCCGCCCAAACGGGTCGGGATATGGCTGATCTGCAACTTCGTCAAATTAAAGAGCAAACCATACAGTACGTTTCTTCAGCTTACTACAATGCCCAGTCACTCGCTCAACAAATTAAATCGCTTAAGCAAAACCAAGCGTCTTTAGACCGTTTGATCGAAATCACGAAGCTGCTGCGCCAAAATGATCTAGCTAAAGGCACCGACGTTGAGCGGTTACAGTTAAACCAAGCCAGTCTCGCCAATCGGGTAGCTAATCTAGAGGTTGCTTACGAGCAACTGCTTAACACCCTCAAGTTGCTAACCCATACCCCGATGAACGAGCCGTTTGCCATTGACACCGCGATTAACCGTAAAGAAGTGGTTATTCTTTCAGTCCCGGATAGTATGGGGCGTACCGATATTGCTTTGGCGTATAAACAGCTAGAAGTACAAAAACTGGAAGAGCGACAGATCGTATCGGGCTACTTGCCGTCACTTTACGCTACGGGAGTGTACGGCCAAACCGGATTCGGTGAGCTAGATCAGGATTACTACGAGATGTTTCCGATCAGTTACGTGGGGGTTCAAATGAACTTACCCATTTTCGACGGGCTACAAAAGCGCTCGAAACGGATACAGAACCGAATTCAACAAAGCCAGACCGAAACCCAGATTGAGTTTCTGGAACAGCAGGTGAAAACCGAGATAGCTAATGCTTACGCCAGTCTGAGTACCCAACAGCAAGCAGTGCAGGTACAGCAGCAAGCTTTAGCCCTTGCCCAAAAAGTATTTCAAAATATTCAGCTTCAGTACCGAGAAGGGGTAGCGGGGGTGAGTGATGTAATCAACTCAGAGAATGAACTTCGGCAAGCCCAAACCGATTACTTCACCGCTTGGGCTCAACTGCGCTTAGCAGAGCTCGATATGCGTCAGGCAACTGGCAATCTACTAGCTGACCGATAACTAAAAAATTAGCGACTATATCTTCTATTCTAATATTAACATGAAAACGAATAAAAAAATTATCCGAGTTACCTTGATCCTTGGGCTGGCGGTAGCCTTAGGAGCCTGGACGTATACCACCCTAATGGCTAACAAAGAAACAGTAGAAGCGCGGGTTTACGAACGGGATTTTAGTCAAAATACGCCGGTGCAGGTCACCCAAGTAGTCCGTAAAAGCCTGGAGCAGTCACGCCGCCTACTAGGTACTTTTCAGCCAAGCCGTGAACTGGATATAACTGTTCAAGCTCAAGGTGAGGTAATACACGAAGCGGTTCGTGAAGGTGAACAGGTACGTGCTGGAAGCCTTATTGCTAAGGTTGATGACGAGCAGTTACAGTATCAACTCATCGCTGCTGAAGCCGATTATCAAGATGCCGTACGCGAAGCAAAACGTTACAAGGCCCTTACTGCGGGGGAGGCTGTACCGAAGGTTCAGCTTGACAAAGCTGAGCTACGGCTAGCGAGTACGGAAAGTCAACTGAAATCACTTAAGAAGCGAATTCGGCAAACGAGGGTAACGGCCCCTTTTAATGGCGTGATTACTGCCAAAATGTTTGAAAAAGGAACCGTAGTAGCTCCGGGAATGCCCCTGGCTCATCTCACCGATATTGCTACCCTCAAGCTAATTGTGCAAGTGCCTGAGAACGAACTGTTTAGATTTAGGGAAGGAGAAGAAGTAACGGTGAAAACCGACGTTCATCCGACTGCAAGTTATCCGGGTACCATCACGATGGTGGGAGCCCAAGGAGATGAGGCTCACAACTTTCCGGTGCACGTTCGGGTCTCTAATTCCGAAGAGCATCCGTTGCGGGCAGGTATGTACGGCTACTTACAATTTGATCTATCCGATCGAGACGAGACACTAGTAATTCCTCGGGAGGCATTGATCGGCTCATCACGTAATGCCAGTGTGTATCTGGTGCGTGATAGTACTGCGTACAAACAAGCCATTCGCCTGGGGCAAACTACTGGAGGCGATCTGGAGGTGCTGGAAGGGTTGCAAGAGGGTGATCAAGTAGTAGTGAATGGGCAAATCAATTTGACCGACAGTACCCGTGTGAATATCCGCTAACCAAATGAACCAGACAGTATGAGTATTTCAGAACTATCTATAAAACGTCCGTCGCTGATCATTGTATTGTTTTCAGTGACCGTATTAGCAGGATTATTTGCCTTGCCTCGCATTGGTTATCAATTATTACCTGACATTGCCGCTCCCGTGCTCACGGTAACTACGATCTATCCCGGAGCCTCGCCTAGCGAAGTGGAAAATAGCGTAACCCGGGAGATTGAAGATGCCGTAGCCGATCTGGAGAGTATCGATAACATTGTATCCAAATCATTAGAAGGTGCTTCGCTGGTGATTATTACTTTCAATTCAGGAACTGATATTGATACCCGGCTGGAGGAAGCTCAGCGTAATCTTAATAACGTTACCAGCGATTTACCCGATGATGCGCTAGACCCATCGATCTCCAAAGTGTCACCCAGCGACTTACCCATTATGCAGATTAGTGCTACCGCTAATCTTAGTGGGAAAGCTTTCTACAGAGAGATGGACGATCAAATTGTTCCCCAGCTCCAGCAAGTAAAAGGGGTAGCTGCGGTTACAATGCTAGGAGGTGAGGAGCGAGAAATTCGAGTAGCCGTCAACCCTGATAAGCTTGAATACTATGGTTTGTCATTATTACAAGTCACCCAAACGATTGGGCAGGCAAATATGGAGTTTCCTACTGGAAGTGTAAAGAGTGAAGGGAATGACATCACGGTTCGCCTAGCGGGTAAATTTTCAGACTTGGATCAGATTCGGGAGTTGATTGTCAAGTCAACGGAGACGGGTAGTGCCGTTCGGGTGAGAGATGTGGCGCAGGTGATTGACGGAATTAAAGAAACCGCCAGCATTGCCCGGCTCAATGGGGAAGATGCCATCACGCTACGAATTCAAAAGCAAGGCGACGCCAATACCGTAGACGTGAGTGAGGCAGTAAGAGTACGTCTGGACGAGCTAGAGAACCGATACGCCGATAGTGGTTTAGCTTTTGATGTGGCGCAGGATGAATCGGAATTTACCTTGCAAGCGGTAGAAGCGGTGCTGCACGACTTAGTTATCGCTGTCATATTTGTAGCAATCGTGATGCTATTGTTCCTTCATAGTTTCCGCAATGCCCTTATCATCATGGTCGCCATTCCAGTATCGCTGATTTCTACGGTGGCTTTTATGTGTATGCTGGGGTATACCTTTAACCTAATGACGCTGCTTGCGATGTCGTTGGCGATTGGTATTCTGGTGGATGATTCCATTGTGGTACTGGAAAATATCTATCGCCATATGGAAATGGGCAAAAAAACGTGGCGAGCCGTATTGGATGGCACAAAGGAGATTGGTCTTACGGCTTTGGCTATTACCCTGGTGATCGTCATTGTATTCATCCCAGTCACCTTCGTTGAGTCACTGATTGGCGATGTATTCCGTCAGTTTTCGTGGACAGTGGTGATTGCTACCAGTTTTAGCCTGCTAGTTGCCTTCACCATCATTCCCTGGCTCATGTCGCGGTTCTCGAAAGTTTCTCATCTGAATGCCAAGAATCCGTTTGAGTGGGTGCTAGTTCAGTTTGAGCGCGGTTTAACCAACCTTACCAACTTTTACGAACGATCACTACGTTGGACACTTACGCGCAAGTGGGTGGTGATGACGGTCGTGGTAGTGCTTTTTGGCTTCACGGGCTGGGTGATGAGCCTGGGAATCGTAGGGCAGGAGCAGTTTTCTTCCGGGGACAAAGGGGAGTTTTCGCTTACGCTTGAATACGCTAAGAGTACCTCAATCCGCAGTAATAACCTAGCTACCCAGAAGGTAGAACAATGGCTGCTCGAGCAACCCGAAGTAACTACCGTACTGGCGAACGTAGGAGGTCCTAGTGTAGGTATTGGCAGTACCGGGTTGGGCAACCCTTATTTATCCGAACTCAATGTGAAGTTGGTGGATAAAAAAGATCGAGAACGAAGTACGGAAGAATTTATGATTGGCGTGATGGAAACTGTGCGAGAAGAGTATAGCGGAGTAGAAGTAGGTGGTTCGGTTATTGGAATGGTGCAGTCGGGTGCTGCTCCCATTGAAATTACCCTAAGTGGAGCGGACTACGAGCAGTTAGTGACGAGTGGCGAACAATTGAAAAAACTGATAGAGCGTACCTCCGGGGCTAACGATGTAGAGGTATCTGTTGATACCGGAAAACCGGAGGTATCCGTCGCTATTGATCGGGATAAGATGGCCGAGTTTGGGTTGAATATTGCTACAGTAGGGGCTACGCTTCAGAATGCCTTCACAGGCAACGACGATAGTGAGTACCGCGATGGAGCCTACGAATATGATATCCGGGTACAGCTAGACGCTTTTGACCGTCGGAACCCTTCCGATGTTAAGAATATAACTTTTATCAACCAAGACGGATCGCCTGTTAAGCTTTCGCAGTTTGCCAGTGTTGCTCAGACCAATGGTCCTTCCGTGCTCGAGCGTAAAGATCGTCGCCCTTCGGTAACCGTAACTTCGTTCGCGCTTGGAGTACCCAATGGAACGTTAGCCCAAGCGATTGATGAGCAAATGGCTCAGGCATCTTTCCTAAAATCCGTAGAGTACGAATGGGGTGGTGAGATCAAAGACCAAAACGAAAGTTTTGGAGCACTAGGGGGGGCTTTCGGAATTTCGCTCATTCTGATCTACTTGGTTTTAGTGGCGCTGTATGATGATTTTATCGATCCATTAGTGGTGCTATTGTCTATTCCGGTAGCACTGATTGGTTCGCTGCTAGCGCTCGCTCTCTCCATGTCTACGCTAAGCGTATTCGCCATTCTAGGAGTAATCATGCTACTCGGACTGGTGGCAAAGAATGCTATCCTGATCGTTGACTTTGCAGGTGAACTTAAGCGGGGTGGAATACCGACCCGACAGGCCGTGGTACAAGCCGGGCAAGAGCGCCTACGCCCAATTCTGATGACTACCTTGGCAATGGTAATCGGTATGCTTCCGATTGCAGTAGCCGATGGGGCTGGGGCCGAGTGGAAGAATGCTATGGCTTGGGTAATCATAGGCGGTCTGTTGTCGTCGCTGTTGCTTACCATATATGTCGTCCCCATTGTATACGACTTTGTGGATTGGGTTAAAGCTAAGGCATCCTCTCAAAAGAAAGGGCAGGAAGCTCAAGAGCGCAAATTGAAGCCAGCCCAAGCATAAGTCGGCTATGAGGTGGCAACTGTATTTCATTCATTTTAAATTAATCAGTATGAAAACTTCTTATGCATCAAAGACTACTATAACTGCCCGATACCTAGCGGGCTGGCAAAAGGCACAAAGAAACTTTAACCGATTTTTAGCCGAAGTTCATCGTAGAAAGCACCGGGAAGAAGTTTCCGTTCAAGTGCCAAAACAGCTAAAGAATAGGCATTACATTCTGTAAACGAACAGTGTGAAAGACTCATAGTACGAATCCTCTAAATTTTTATCAAATGCAAAGTGAGGGAAAAAATGTTCAATGGAATTTGGTGATAAGAGCGAAACACGACCAGATATGGTTATTTTCTGAGATTCGTTCTGCCTCCACCTTCCTTGAACAGTCACCCACCAACCAGTCAATCAGAACGAAGAAAAAAGCAGAGAAACATTCTAAAACCTAAAAACGATAGCCTTGTGAATATTTTAAGCTGTCGTCTGAGAGTAATGAGCATTTCGTTGGGCTGATCAGTGGAAGTATCAGCCAATTTTGGAGAAGCGAACGAGGCGAGAGGCCCGTTTTGCGACTAGTTTTTTAACCATCAGCTAAAAAAACACCTTAACCTTATTGAGTATGGATCTCTCAATCGTTATTCCACTCTATAATGAAGAAAAAAATGTCCCCTTCTTATTATCAAGATTACATCAGGCACTAGCCAATTATCAATATGAGTTGATTCTAGTTGATGATGGATCTACCGATCAGACCATCAGTCAAATTCGTCGTCATGCTAATCATCGCGTTCGTTTGGTCTCTTTGAATTATAATCAGGGACAAACCTACGCCATGAAAAAAGGTATTGCCCTAGCGAATGGGGATTATATTGTCACGATGGACGGAGATTTACAAAATGACCCTACGGATATTCCCCGCCTACTCAATAAACTCAGCGAAGGCGATTACGATATGGTAGCTGGTTACCGTAAAAAACGAAAGGACCCTTGGCACCATACCTTTCCTAGCCAATTAGCTAACTGGCTTATCCGTAACACGACAGGTGTGTACGTGCGGGACTACGGTTGTACGTTAAAAGTCTTTCGGGCTAATTTAGCCAAGAGTTTAGATTTGCACGGTGAGCTGCATCGCTTTATTCCGGTGCTGGCGCATCTTCAGGGAGCGCGTATTGGTGAATTGCCGGTACATCACTCGCCTCGGATTCATGGTAAGTCGAACTACGGTTTAAATCGCACGTTTAAAGTAATCAGCGATTTGTTGCTTGTTCTTTTCTTTAAAAAATACTGGTCTCGAGCGATGCATTTGTTCGGTACCATAGGTCTTTTGCTCGTGGCAGCGGGGAGCCTTACATTAACATATTTGATAGGTGTTAAGCTGCTCGGGTACGATATAGGCGGACGCCCGCTTCTGCTATTGGGCATGATGTCAGTCTTAGGAGGCTTGCAGTTTGTTTCTTTCGGGTTTATTGCTGAGATGCTTTATCGCTTGCATCAACGACAACCCATAGAGAATGCTGAAATAACCGATTTTAATCGACTCCCTACCTCCTCTCCAGGTACTATTAAGACTTCACCTTGGCGAGCCTCCTCTTCTCCAATGCATGTATAATGGTTGAGAGAAACATCGCCCTGAATAATTGGGTTTTCTACGGTCTACTGGCAGCTATTGTAGGAGTGTATGTAGCAGGAATAGGAGCTAACAGCATTTGGACAACACACGAGAGCTATTATGCTGTGGCAGTTCGTGAGATGTTGAAATCTGGTGATTGGTTGACAATTACCTTTAACGGGGAACTTCGCTTTAATAAGCCACCGCTCACGTATTGGCTGATGGCTACTTCAGCATCCATTTTTGGTTTGAAGGAATGGGCTCTCCGCCTACCAATCTTGCTATGCTCGTTGGGCACCCTTTTCGTAACTTATCGACTAGGGGCTGTATTATTTAGCTAGTAGGTAGGAAGATGGGCTTTATTGTTGATGGCGGTGAGTTTACAGTTTGCTTGGCTCAAACACTACGCTTCTCCAGAAATTCCTCTGACCTTTTTCTTTACCTTGACCTTATACGGGTTTGCTAGAGGCATACAAGATCAACAAAGAGGGTATCTAGTACTTGCTTTTACTGCTTTGTCTTTTACCTTGCTGGTAAAAGGGTGGCCGTATTTTTTGGTGGTGTATGCGGTATTGGTTACTTTTCTTTTGCTGTATCACCGCTTCTGTTTATCATCCATCAAGAAAAAAATACCTGTGAGATGGTTCTTAGGTGGCAGCTTCATTGCCCTGTTCATTGGACTAAGCTGGCTGGGGCTTATGTACCTACGTTATGAGGAAGAACTGCTCGAGGTATTGCATTTTGAGACCAGTCAACGAGCGATTCGCAGTAATCAAAGTAATTTCTGGAGGCAGTGGTTCTTTTATCCGGAAGTGATTGTATGGAGTTTCTTCCCTGCGTCGCTGGTGTTGTACTACGCTTTATTTTCTTATCTTAAGAAAGGTATAAATACCCTACAAAAAGTAGCTTTGCCTGTTGCGTGGCTGGGAGTAATGATACTAGGTTTTACGCTCGCTCAAGGCAAACTACCGGCTTATATTTTGCAAGCGCATCCAGCCATGGCGCTTCTTTGTGCTCACTTTATCGTTGCAGAGTGAACGGGTACAGCGTATTAATGCATGGTTATGGGGGCTTCCTATCTTTATTGCGACTGTATTTTCCATTGGTTTAGCGGCGGCTTTCCGTCTATCGGGGGTATGGTACTTGGTGATTGGATTGCTGGTTGGCGTAACCATATGGCAGTATACCAAGCGTAATACTCAATATGCGCCTGCATTGGCTATTGCCTGTACAGTAGTTACTCTGGCTATCTTATTTGTTAGTCTTTATCCTTCATTGGAACAATACCGTCCTTATCCCGCTATCCAAAAAGCAATCGCCGAGCATCAAATTTCAGAAGATGTCCCAATGATAATAGAAGAGCGATTCATCCATAATATCCCTTTTTATGTCCAACGTAAAATACTACAAGATCAGCAATATAGTTGGGATGATGTTATTCGTAAAGGAATGGAAGAACCTGTACTGGCATTGGTAAAAGTCGAGCATCCACTGCCACCAGAGTACCAAGTATTATGGCAAGGGAGTATATACCGTAAAGGTTCAGAATCGCATGGTTTTCGTTTTATTTTGCATTGTTGGGAAGCCTCCCGAGGAAACTACCAACACTTTCAGGAGTACAACCTGATTTACTATAATTCGCAAGATACCCACCAAGAGTCTCCGAAGAAGTCCCCGGTCGCCACAGATGAAAAGAGAACCTTTTTAAGATTGCAGGCAGATCTACCGTTCACTTCTGGCTTTCTGTTCCACAAAATAGGGTTGGAAGGTATAGGATGAGTGTATACTCCAGGGAACATTGGTAGTAGGTAAATACTGACGGAGTGCTTCTTTCTTCTGATTGTACTGAGCCTGAGTGGCTAAGTTGTACCATTCCAGCGGGTCAGCAGTATGATCATACAATTCTTCACCACCGTCTTCGTAACGGATATACCGGAAATCCTTCGTTCGAGCTGTATGATTATTTCTTCCAAAGGTAGTGATAGCGTACCACTCATTTGGGGTTGCCTCTTCTCGCATTAATGATACCAGACTTCGTCCTTCGTTTCGGGAATAAGACGGTAAGCTACTCAATTCCAGCAAAGTAGGGTAGAGGGATAGAAGTTCAACCGCTTCGTCTACTACCTTACCCGCTGGAACATTCGGCCCGGCAAAGATCAGTGGAGTATGGGTAGCTTCTTCCCACAGAGCGTGCTTGGCAAAGGTTCCCTTTTCACCCATTCGGTAGCCATGATCCGACCAGAGTACAATGATGGTGTTATCACCGTGAGCACTGTTTGCCAAAGATTTTAGCAAGCGGCCAATCTGATCATCTACAAAAGTGACGCAGGCCAGGTAAGCCTGAATAATATCATCCCAGTTACCGGACTTAATGGCCCATTCAGTACTGGGCATCATGGGTAGATCGTTGATTTTATGGGCTACGGGAGGTACATCTTCCAGATCATCAGCTTTGTAGGAGGGTAACGCAATATCTTCAGTCGGATGAAGATCAAACCAGGTTTGAGGTACATACAGCGGCACATGCGGACGCAAAAAGCCCACTGCCAAGAAAAACGGCTCATCGTACTCCCGCTGTAATCGCTCTGAAGCCCACTGTACTGACTGATAATCCGGCATCATAGAATCCATCGCGGGAAAAGCTCCCCAGTCGGTACTGGTGCGTCCGTAGTTTTTTCCTCCGAAGCCATCCCACACAAAGCGTTCTTCTGGCAATGGACCAAACCCCTTGTATCGCCCACCTGACTCATCAAACAGTCCATCAGGAGCGTGTCGGTGAAATAGCTTTCCAATACCCATCGTGTAGTAGCCTTGCTGCTTGAAGTATTCTGGTAAAAAGATAATTTCGGAAGTAACTTCATTGTCCGACCTAATTTTGTTGTCGTCAATCATCCCGTAAATACCGGTGGTAGAGGGGCGTAAGCCAGTCATGATAGAAGCCCGGGAGGGACCGCATAGGGGAGCCTGACAGTGGGCGTTTTTAAAAAGTACTCCACGAGCGGCCAAGGCAGCCATATTGGGAGTTTTCGCGTTGGGATTCCCTCCCATACTACCTAACCAATCGTTCAGATCATCAATAGCGATAAATAACACGTTAGGACGCCCAGCGGAAGTTTGAGCCATCGTAGGCAGGGTGCTAGTGCAGATGATTATGAATAGTAGGGTGGATAAAGCAAAGGTGAATTTTGCGATGTGGTTAGGCATACGTTGGTTGCATTAGATTCTCAGCTAAACAAATTGTGAAAATAGTCCGGTGATTCAAACTAAATGTCGTTTAATATTGCCTAAACACAGATTGTTAGTATTTTAAGAAGAAATGAGAATCAGATGATTACTATTAACCACCACCAACAACATTTTTTTGAAAGACAGGGGTATTTGAAAGTAACGAACCTACTTACCAAAGATGAAGTTACCTACTACCAAAACCTGTACGAGGATTTCCTGAATAACCGCATAGATGCCGCTAAGTACCGTTCTGACCTGGGTGGTCACGTAGATAAACCCGCAACGGAAACCGCGGAGCGAATTACCCAGATTATGGTGCCTTCCCGTACTCTACCGGATTTGCTTGTCCAACCGCTACACCAGAAAACCTTAGCCGTAGCTCAGCAACTGATGGGCGAGGACATGGCACTAGATTTTGATATGCTAATTGATAAAGCTCCGTTTTCCGAAACTCCCACGCCCTGGCATCAAGACTGTGCTTACTGGATTGATATGCCGGATAAGCGAGCGGTAAGTTGCTGGGTATCGTTGGATGAAGCGAAACAGGATAACGGGTGCATGTGGTATGTTCCTGGCTCCCATCGCCAACCCATGCGTCCGCATCGCCCGGCCGGGAAAGGGGGAGGAGCGTTGGAGTGCGATGCCGAAGAAGTGGAAGGAGTGGCGGTAGAACTTAAAGCCGGTGACTGCGTGCTGCATCAGGGCGGAACCCTGCACTACAGTCGGGGAAACAGCACCGCTCGGCGTCGGCGGGCATTCATTACCAACTTCCGACCTCAGGCCATGATTGACTACGAGCGAGCGCAAGGGTACGATCATACCGGTGAACGCAAGGTGAGAAGCTAGCGATAGACCGAAGTTTTCGGGATTTCCACCGCTTTTCTGCAAGAAAATGCTAATTTACGTAGTCAATCAACTGGCTCACAATGGTGAAAGAAATTTTAGCCATCGGCATTTTTCTAACCTTCATTGGTTGTAATACTAGGAACTTAAACCCGTTTGACGAGGGGCCATCTCCGGCTCGTAGCCCGGATGAAGAATTGGCGACCTTCCAATTAGAATCAGGAGTAAAAATTCAGCTAGTAGCCTCCGAACCCATGGTGCAGGAGCCGGTTACTATTACCTTTGACGAAGACGGGCGACTGTGGGTAGTGGAAATGCGAAACTATATGCCCAACGTAGACGGGGAAGGAGAAGACAAGCCGGAGGGCCGAATATCGGTACTGGAAGATACTGACGGTGACGGGGTGATGGATGTTAGTACGGTATATATTGATAGTTTGATCATGCCCCGGGCATTAGCCGTGGTGAACGGTGGAGCACTTATTGCCGAAAATAATGCACTCTGGATTACCGAAGATTTGGATGGCGACTTACAAGCCGATACCAAAATCTTGCTTGATTCCGCTTACGCGGCGAATGGGCTACCCGAACATTCGGATAATGGATTGTGGCGGGGAGTAGATAATTGGTACTATAACGCTAAATCTCATTTTCGCTACAAGTTGATTGATGGACAATGGCAACGCGATAGTACTGAATTTCGGGGGCAGTGGGGGCTTAGCCACGACGATAAGGGACGCTTGCATTACAATTACAACTGGTCGCAGTTACATGCTGACTTGGTTCCACCCAACTACTTGGCCCGCAATGTAAATCATACACCCACCTCCGGTATCGATGAAGGTTTAACTATTGATAGACGGGTGTATCCCATCCGCGATAATCCGGCGGTAAACCGAGGTTACATTCCCGGTACACTGACTCAAGATGGCAAACTGCTAGAGTTCACGGCCGCCTGCTCCCCGCTTGTATATCGAGGTGCTGTCCTTGCTGAGTTTAAAGGAGACGTGTTCGTTTGCGAACCCGCAGGGAATTTAATCAAACGAAATATAGTAGAGGAAATGGGGCTCCAATTGCAGGCTTCTGATCCTCATCCGGGTAGAGAGTTTCTAGCTTCTACTGACGAACGTTTCCGCCCAGTTCATACGGCTACCGGCCCCGATGGAGCCTTGTACATTGCTGATATGTACCGCGGTATTATTGAGCACGGCGCCTATATTACTCCCTATCTGAAGGAGCAAATTATTCAGCGTAAGCTTTCTCAACCGGTGCGTATGGGGCGTATCTGGCGTATTGTCCCGGAGAGTGAACAGTTGCCTAAGCCAGTCAAGCTCTCGACGTTGCTATCTAACGAGCTAGTGACTTATTTATCGTACGAAAACGGCTGGTACCGCGATATGGCCCAGCGACTGCTGGTAGAACGACAGGATGCAAGTGTGGTTCCGGCTTTGACCGAGTTAGCCAAAACGGGCAATACCGAACTGGGACGCTTTCACGCCTTATGGACCCTGGAAGGGTTAAACTCAGAAAACCCTGATGTGCTACTTGGTTTAATCAATGATGAAAGCACTCTGATAGCTAGCACTGCCCTGCGTTTACTAGAACCTCAGGCGGCTGAAAATACTGAAGTGCGCGCCCAATTGCAGGCTGCTTTGCTCAATAGGGATGAGGATTCCCCGATTGATTTAACGTTACAGCAGGCATTAACCGCTCAGGTATTGGAGCCTTCCGCTACTAATCAGGTGCTATCTGAAATCATTGTACAGTTTGATACTTCAGCTATGATCCGGGATGCGGTGTTGAGTAGCCTACAAGACCGTGAGTTTGCTTTTATGCAGCATCTGCGGCAGCAACCCGACTGGCAACAGTCATCCCCTGCTCGGGCAATTTTGCTGGAAACACTAACCGCTGCCATTGTCAACAAAGGTGATTCAGGCGAGCTATTAGCCCTATTATCGGATTTGAACAACGATCAGGATTTTGGTTGGCAGCAGAAAGCCATTGCCAGTGGGTTGGTGGTGAAGGGAACCCAGGAGAAGAATCAGCCAGTGAGTTTAGACCGTCCGCCGGTCTTGCTAACTCAAAACCATTCGGAAATCACTCCGGTTCAGCAGAAAGCCATTGCCTCCTTATTTGCCTGGCCGGGCCATACTCCTCGTTCTAAAGATTCGGCCAAGCAGAACCGTTTGGGGGAAGAAGGTCAGAAACAGTTTGCGTTGGGTCGGCAGCACTATTTAACTACTTGCGCGGGCTGTCATGGTACCGATGGTGAGGGAGTCAACCGATTTGCCCCGCCACTGGTGGCTTCCGATTGGGTGCTGGGTGACGAGAAGCGACTAGCGTTATTGCTATTGCATGGTCTGGAAGGACCCATTCGGGTAAACGGTAAAACCTACGATGCCCCGGAGATTTTACCGGTTATGCCCGCCCACTCTACGATGGACGATACTGAGTTAGCCTCCATTATGACCTATATCCGTAATGCTTGGGGTAATCAGGCGGAGCCAGTACCCCGAGGGTTGGTTGGTAAAACCCGGCATACTTCCCAAGGAAGGGTAGTACCCTGGACGGCCGAAGAGCTAAACCAGCATATTGATGATTTGCAAGCCTCGGTTGGTAAGTAGCAGAATAAGATGGTTTATAGTTCGATTGTTAAATGATTGGTCAAATTTCTCAATTTCAATGAATGTCTAATCTCGACCCGATAATTCCTGACCTCCGACTTCGGTCTTCCGCTCCCAACATCCAACTTGCAATCAAGAATTCCCCAACTTCAACAACCTATGAAAGCTTTTTCTCATCAATCCGGTATTAATCGCCGTTCTTTCCTGCAACAAAGTATGGCCGGAGCCGCGGCACTTTCTCTGAGCAGTCTTTCCCGCTTAGTGAAAGATGCTCCGATGGGGGTGGTTGTGCATACCTACTCCCACCGTTGGCATTCGGAAGTCGATAGCAAGCAGTATCCAGGTTTTCAGAATGCATTAGATTTGCTGGAGCACTGTCATCAGATTGGCGGGGGCGGGGTGCAGATAGGAGTTCGAGGATGGACCCAGGATTTTGCCGGGAAAGTGCGGGAACGGCGAGAGAAACTGGGATTGTATCTAGAGGGATCAATTCGGTTACCTAAAACTACTGACGAGCTTTCTGATTTTGAACAGGAAGTCAAGATGGCTAAAGAAGCCGGAGCCAGCGTAGTGCGAACGGTTTGTCTGGGTGGACGTCGCTACGAAACCTTCGATTCACTGGAAGCCTTTCAGCAGTTTAAAAAACAATCAATCAAATCATTGGAGTTAGCCGAACCAATCGTTCGTAAGCACCAAATGCGGCTAGCAGTTGAAAATCACAAAGACTGGCGGGCTCCCGAGTTAGTAGCTATCTTGAAACACCTAGATAGCGAGTGGGTGGGCGTTACATTAGATTTTGGCAACAGTATTTCACTGATGGAAGATCCGATGGAAGTGGTAGAAACGTTAGTGCCCTACGTGTTTACTACCCACGTAAAGGACATGGCTTTTGAAGAGTACGAAGATGGCTTCTTAATGTCGGAAGTTCAGCTAGGGCAAGGTATATTAGATTTGCTCCTCATCGTGAGCCTCTGTAAGCAACACAATCCAGATATTGTTTTTAATCTGGAAATGATCACCCGCGATCCGCTGAAAATCCCCTGTTTGACTGATGAATACTGGGCTACCTTCCCCGAAGTGCCTGGTAGCGATCTGGCCCGTACTTTACGAATGGTGAAAAGTAATCACTACACCTCAGGCCTCCCTCGGGTTTCTCCCTTGACCGCAGAAGAACGATTGGCTTTTGAGGAGGAAAATGTAACGAATTCATTAGCTTACAGCCGCAAAAGATTACCAATTACCTAACCTAAACAACTCAACATCTATGAGTAACGAAGCACTTCCTGGTATCAGTCAGTTCGATTTAAGTGGAAAAGCCGCCATTATTACCGGAGGTTCCAAAGGGCTAGGCTTAGCGATGGCTGCCGGACTGGCCTCAGCTGGAGCTAACGTCATGCTGGTAAACCGCAATGCTGAAGAAGGGAAGCAGGCTGCCGAAGAGCTGAATGAAATCTACGATACGAAAGCAGTTGCCTTTTCGGCAGATGTTGCTAACAAAGAGCAAACCGAAGCAATGGCGCAGGCGGCCCTGGATACTTTTGGCCGGATTGATGTACTGATCAATAGTGCCGGTATCAACATACGAGGGGCGATTGATGAGGTTACTGAAGAGGATTTTAAGAAAGTGATGGACGTGAATGTAGATGGTACCTGGTTGTGCTGCCGGGCAGTAACCCCCCAAATGAAAAAACAGCAACGCGGTAGCATCATCAACGTAGCCAGCACGCTTGGCTTAGTAGGTTTGGCTAATCGTACTCCTTATACCGCCAGTAAAGGTGCAGTAGTACAAATGACCCGTGCCCTTGGATTAGAACTGGCTCCGTTTAATATCAATGTAAACGCAATCTGCCCCGGCCCCTTTCTCACGGAAATGAATATTCCCATTGCCGAAACGGAGGAAGCGAAGAAATTCATTGTTGGCGCTACGGCCTTAGCCCGCTGGGGCGAACTCAAAGAAATCCAGGGGGCTGCTATCTTTCTCGCCAGCGATGCGGCTAGCTACGTAGTTGGTTCTATGCTAACCGTGGATGGTGGTTGGACTGCTAAATAAATCAGCAGTCCTAATACCACATGTGTAATAGAAATAACAGCAATTGCGTATACATAGATGTTATATGCCATTTTAAACGAAGTCTAGATATTTATCCAGAAACTATGAGTAAACTAACATTAATACCATTCCTATTCATCAATACGGCTTATGCCCAAGAAAAACAATTTCCATTTCATATTACAGGAACGATTAATGCAGATTCTGGGATAGTAGCTATCGATCTTTTTTACGATCACGATTACTACCCGAAAGGGGTTGAAAAGATGGAGGCAGAAGTGAAAGACAAGAAGTTTTCATTCAAAGGTAATATTTCCTATCCACAAGCATTCACAATAAGCTATGGACAGCAGTATTCATCACGCCTCTTTGTAATAGAACCCGGTGATCAATCAATGACTGTAGATATTGATGCCAACAGAGGAATTCCCTCCATTGATAATAAAGCAATGAGGGAATATGAAGACAAGTATGCCAAGGCATATGAAGAGGTAAGAAGAAACAGGGAAGCCTATAGAACTAAAAAAGATAGCTTAAGGCAATTTTATAACGGAAATATACCCGAAAGTATCCAACTAGAACTGGAAACTGAAATAAAAACGATTTATGCTGCTGGCGATAGTGTATTATTGAAGTATGTTACTAGGCATCCTAGCTCATATATAGCACTGTGGAAGTTTATTGAGTTATTTAGTTTTGATGGGTACAGCAACTTGTTTGCTTCAATTCATCAGCAATTTTCGGATTCCCTCAAACAAGCATATGCCGGTAAAGTACTTACTGAAAAATTGACAGCTGCCGGTCTACTAGCTATAGGAAAAAGATTTCCGGCTCTTACCGCCATTGATTCAGAAAATCATTCTTTTGATCGTACTTTACTTTTAGAAAACAAATATACTCTTATTGACTTCTGGTACAGCAACTGTAGACCCTGTATTGCCCAATTTCCGCATCTGAAGGATATGTATGATAAATATAAAGACAGAGGCTTTGAGATTGTCGGGATTTCTACTGATCGGGAGCGATATAAAGAGCAGTGGTTGAAGGCTATTGAGAGATATCAGCTATCATGGCCTCAATACTGGGATAAGAATGGAAAAGCCGCTTTAGGATTTTCAATCAATAAATTTCCAACAAACTATTTGTTAGACAGTCAAGGAAGAATTATCAAAAAGGATCAACGACCTGTGGAATTAGATCAATTCCTGCAAGAAAACATGTGATCTTGTAAAGACAATGATGGTAGAAAAACATTAAAAACGGTATATAACAAAAATCAGCAGCAAAGCCTCTGAAATTGAGTCAGAAAGCTAATCGCGATAAGCAGAAAAAAATGCTACTTTGAAAGATCAACGCCAACAACTTGGTTCAGCAGCTAGCCCTTATCGTTGAGCACAAGCAAAAAAAATGAAAAAGGTATTCGTTATCTTAACTTCAACTTTTTTAGTCCTGAGCTATGGGGAGGAATAGAGAGAAGGTAAACGTAGATTAAGTGATGGTTGACGTCTTAATAAATCAAATAAAAGCCGTAATCAGGAAAATCAGACTGATAGCGGTAGTAGCTAAAATGAGCGTACCCGCACTGTGTGATACGTAACCTTGCTTAATATTCATACCGGTAAGTTGGGTCATGGCCCAGAAAAAACTATCGTTGGCGTGAGAAGGTGCGGTAGCCCCAGCACCGGTAGCCAGTACGGTGAACACTCGCAATGTAGGAGTATCCAGCCCTAATGATGGCATAAGTGGGGCGACGATGGAGGCAGTAGTCACTAAAGCTACTGTAGAAGAGCCTTGAGCACCCTTTAGTGCCAGTGCCATGATAAATGGTAGAAAAAGGCTAAGGTTACCACCACTAAAACTATCGCTAACCAAGTTGGCAATACCGGAGTTTTGTAGCATCTTACCAAACACACCACCCGCCCCGGTAATCAGAATAACCGGAGCAGCAATAATAATGGCTTCGCCGAACCAACCGGTAGACGACAACAGCGATTTATCAAACTTGGTAGGAAGGGTAAACGAAAGAAACGCTCCAATCAGCAGGGCAATGACCGGGCTACCCAGAAACTTCAGAATAGTGGTGAAGGTGTTCTCGCCGAAGGGCTGGGTAGGGTAGTTGGCAATTGACGCCAAAACAATTAACAGCAACGGAATCACTATGGGTAGAAAGCATTTGCCGATGGAAGGGTACTTTTTTTCCTGGGTAGTTTTTTCCTCTTCGGCAAACTCCGGCACTAGGTCAATGCGGGAGGCAAAGTACTTGGCGTAAAAAAAGCAGGGAATCAGCGAGGTCAAACTAATAATCAATCCCCAGAAGATGACCATACCCAGGTCAGCATCCAGAATTCCGGCAGCAGCGATGGGGCCAGGGGTAGGGGGTACCAGTGAGTGGCTGGCGGTAATGCCTAGCGTTAGGGCAATGGTGGTAGCGGCAAAGGGTAGTTTTCCCTTAAACGATAGCGATTTGTTAATGGGGTTGAGCATGATGAAAGTGCTATCGCCAAATACCGGAATGGATAGAATATAGCCCGTAATCATCATCGCTAGCATCACTGATTTCTCGCCAATCCAACCCAGAATTTTTTGGGCGATCACAAAAGCCCCACCGGTTTTCTCCAGAAACGTACCGATAATCACACCCAGCAAAATCAGCAAACCAATGCTACCTAGCACCCCGCCAAAGCCTTCGGAAATTGATTGTACGATCAGTTCGGGGGGCATTCCTGCCATTAATCCGTAGATGATAGCGCCCACGAATAGCGCCAAAAACGGATGAATATCAAACATGATGATGGAGATAATAATGAGTCCTAATACCAGTAGAATGATCAGAACGGTGAGCATAGGTGTTGGTTAGGTAGTTTTTACAATAGGTTGTTTGATCAGTTTATTCATCAGGTAATTTGTAGAATATTTTGGCAAAACCAAAAGGAAGCTAAACCACTGAACGAAAAAAGACTCAATCAGGAAGAGACCGCGCTAAAATTTGCTAATGAGGATAATTTAAGTGTATGTTTAGTGTTTGAACCAACGTCTACTAACCTACATCCAAACTACATGAAAAGCTTAGAAACCCTGGACTGGGTCGTGATTGGACTCTACTTTCTGGTGCTGCTGGGCATTGCCCTCTGGGTCATTTTGCAGAAACAGAAAGATACCGCTGACTATTTTTTAGCCGGGCGTAATATTGGCTGGTTTGTGGTAGGAGCTTCCATTTTTGCTTCCAATATCGGCTCCGAGCACGTAGTAGGGCTGGCCGGCACTGGGGCTTCTGACAAAATGCCGCTTCTGATCTACGAACTACATGCCTGGATTGTACTGATGCTGGGCTGGGTATTTCTGCCCTTCTACGCCCGCGCAGGGGTATTTACCATGCCCGAGTTTCTGGAAAAGCGCTACAGTCCTGAAGCTCGCTGGTTTCTCTCGGTGTTCTCGCTGTTGGCTTATATTCTGACCAAAGTTTCGGTTACCATCTACGCCGGGGGCGTAGTGATTTCTTCGCTACTCAACATCGACTTTCTGACCGGAGCCTTGGCCACAGTAGTGCTCACCGGTCTGTACACCGTGCTGGGAGGGATGAAAGCCGTAGTCTACACGGAAGCACTGCAAACTGTCATACTGATACTAGGAGCGGCTACGCTAACCGTGATGGGACTGAATGCCGTAGGTGGTTGGGGCGAACTTAAGGCTACCGTGGGCGACGATTACTTTGATATGTGGCGACCACCTTCCGATCCTGACTTTCCCTGGCCGAGCCTGGTTATCTCCAGCACTATTGTGGGTATCTGGTACTGGTGTACCGATCAGTATATCGTGCAACGAGTGCTAACGGCTAAGAATATCAAAGAAGGACGGCGCGGTACTATCTGGGGCGGCTTTCTGAAACTGCTGCCAGTGTTTTTGTTTTTAATTCCGGGCGTGATTGCATTGGCGCTAAAGCAGCAGGGTAAACTGGAGTGGGAGAGTGCCGATCAGGCCTTTCCGGTACTGATGAGTAATCTGCTGCCCGCTGGTTTACGCGGTTTGGTTGCTGCCGGACTGCTGGCGGCGCTGATGAGCTCACTAGCTTCGGTGTTCAACTCCTGCGCTACGCTATTTACCAAGGATATTTACGAGAAAATTCGTCCGAATACCCCCGAGAGAAAGCTGCTAAACATTGGTAAAATCGCTACGGTGGTGATTGTGATACTCGGTATCGCCTGGATTCCGGTGATGCAGAACATTTCGGGAGTGCTGTACGAGTACTTGCAGTCGGTGCAGTCGTACATTGCCCCACCCATCACGGCGGTGTTTCTGCTGGGGGTGTTCTACAAGCGCATTAATGCTCGGGGAGCGATGGCTACGCTAGTGAGCGGACTGGTGATTGCCATCATCCGGCTGGTGCTGGAGTTGAGCAAAGGATCACTTAATCCGGACAGTATCTTCTACAAATTTGGCGATATGAACTTCCTGACCTTTGCCGCCTGGATGTTCCTGGCTTCGGTACTGATTGCCCTGACGGTTAGTCTACTCAGTCCGGCTCCTTCGGAAGAAAAGCTGTCGGGGTTGACCTACGGTACGCTCACGGCCGAACAAAAAGCCGAAAACAAAGCCAGTTACACCCTCTGGGATAATCTGGCTTCTTTGGCCGAACTCGCCATAGTGATTTATATTATGGTTTCCTTTGATGGGTGATGCATCAGTTTTAGGGTCTTCAGCGCTAAAAAGAAATGACTCGTTTGTAAAGTTGATAATGGATAAATATTTTAATTATTAGTTTGATGATTTACTCAACCCTACTCTAAAAGCGCTCAGAGAACTTGGGGGATCTGGTGCGGTCATCGAAATTGAGGAAAAAGTAGCACAAATTCTAAATTTGAGAGAAGAGGCGGTAAACGAGATTCATAGAGAAAGTAGAACTAAATTGTCTTATCGCCTTGCTTGGGCTAGAAATTATTTGAAGCGATACGGACTAATTGATAATTCTTCCAGAGGGGTTTGGACCTTGACAGAAAAAGGCCAGAAAGTTGGTCTGATTGATAAAGAACAAGTAAAAAGAGCAGTAGTCAAAAAAAACCGAAAGGCACAGATAGAGAAAAATAAACTCGATGAAGCTGGAAAGGATGATTTGACTGATGAAGTTGAGGAATTTAAGTGGCAAGATTCGTTGATCGAGACAATTAAGAACATTCAACCTGATCAGTTTGAAAGACTCTGCCAAAGGTTATTGCGTGAACTTGGTTTTGTGAATGTTGAGGTTACTGGAAAAACAAACGATGGAGGCATCGATGGCAAGGGAATAGTAAAGATAGGTGGAGTACTCTCATTCCATATTGTTTTTCAAGCAAAAAGATACCAAGGAACGGTTGCCTCGTCGGTAATCCGAGATTTCAGAGGCGCAATGGTTGGTCGTGCAGATAAAGGTCTGATACTGACAACGGGAAGTTTCTCTAGAGAAGCCAAAAAAGAAGCCCAAAGGGATGGTGCAACTCCTATTGACTTAATTGATGGAAATGAACTGGCCGAAAAGGTAAAAGACCTAAAACTAGGAGTGAGTGTTGAGTTAGTTGAGAGGGTCATAATTAATAGAGGCTGGTTTAAAAAGCTATAAATCAACTCATTGCATAAATAATTCTCATGCTAGAAGTAGAAGAAATCAAAACGAAAATCACACCAATTCTAAGGAAGCACCAAATCAGGCGTGCTGGGATTTTTGGCTCTTACGTAACCGGAGAAACAACTGCAAAAAGTGATGTGGATATATTGGTTGAGCTAGGTAACAAAATAAGTCTGCTGGAATTTGTGGGGTTAAAATACGAGCTAGAAGACCAGCTAGGTACCAAAGTTGACTTGGTGGAATACCAAGCACTTAAGCCAAGATTGAAAGACCAGATATTAGCCGAAGAAATCAGAATTTATGGCTAAAAGTAGAGACGAGTTGGTATTTCTGGAAGATATTCTGGATTGTATTCAGAAAATAGAAGAGTACGTGACGGGACTAACGGAGAAAGATTTTGAAGCTAACTCAGAGAAGCAGGATGCTGTAATCCGTCGGATAGAAATCATCGGTGAAGCGGTCAAGAATATATCGCTCGAGACTCGCACTAAGTATCCCGAGATTCAGTGGAGGGAAATAGCAGGTATGAGGGATATTGTTATTCATCAATATTTTGGAGTAACAGTTGGACTAGTTTGGCGAACGGCTACTTCTGATGTGCCAGTCCTAATGGATAAAATAGAGCAAATAATATCAGAGATGAAGAAAGAAAAATAGTCTGATACATCCTTTTCTGGGTTACCTTCACTAAATGCATCGATGGTGCTACACTTTGTCTTCCTCGTATGATTTGTCAGCAACCAGACTAAATCTCTCATTTGATAACCGGCGGCATTGACGAGATTTATCTTTATATTGGT
>ERZ1740058.505-NODE-505-length-29195-cov-6.527111_pt1 | contig 29195 bp, 32 predicted proteins | sample MGYA00581745_ERZ1740058 | MGnify/ENA primary metagenome ERZ1740058 (study PRJEB43018, sample SAMN04849742) | marine metagenome | isolation source: floating plastic debris | place: Pacific Ocean | collected 2008-08-30 | study: EMG produced TPA metagenomics assembly... | reverse complement strand
TTTTTTTTTTTTTTTTTTTTTATTTTTTTTTTTTGTTTTTTTTTTTTTGCATTTTCTATATTGCACATTGCACATTGCACATTGCACATTGCACATTATTTTACCACCTAACCCCTCTAAATCATGAAAAATTTATTTTTCGCTACAGCCTTTCTGATTTCCGTAAGCTCTTTTGGTCAAGGACAATTTCAGCAAGAGACTGCTAACTTCCTTACGGCTGCTTCTGGTAAGATTATGCAGTTAGCCGAAGCAGTGCCAGAAGAAAAATACAATTGGAGCCCTCAAGAGGGAGTTCGTTCGTTTTCTGAAGTTCTTCATCACGTTGTATCTGCTAACTACTTCTTCGCCACCAAAATGGGAGCTGAATTACCCGAAGGAGTGAACATGGAAACATTAAAAGACGATCTTTCTAGCAAAGGAGATTACGCCACCGCTCTGCAACAATCATTTGATCTGGTAAACGAAACCTTGAAAAATGCTGATGAGGCATCGCTAGCTGAAAAAGTAGAATACCCTTTCCCCGGCGAGTATACTGGTATGTCTACTGCGCTTATCTTGCTATCGCACGCTAACGAGCATTTAGGTCAACTGATTGGCTACACCCGTATGAATGGAATTACCCCTCCTTGGAGTGAAGGGCAAGCGAGTAATTAAAAGTGTATTGGTGTTATAGGGTTAAGGAGTATTTTCAAACACCCTAACCCTATAACACCCTAGCACATTAATACTAAACTAATTTAGCTCTTTCCTTCTCCGCACTTTCGCTTTCTGGTACCCGCTTAGATATAGCAAAGTACAGTAGAAAGCCTACCGCAATACAGATGGACATAATGCCGAAGGGCAATGGTGAGTCTATCTCGATAGAAGGAATACTGATGATGACAAATCCGATTCCGGCAAACAGGATAATAAGCCCCCATTTAAGCGAATCTAAGCGACTATTTCGCTTTTGGTTTAGAATGGCTACTGAGTTTTGGTCTACGTGGCCCATTTGGATCATTTTTCGACGAAGCTGGTAGTCAAAGATGATGCGGAACACACTGACTACACTGAAAAAAATAATACCTACAATGATGGGCACCATTACAAATTCATTAATCATAGCTTTTGAGTTTATGTGATTGGTTATTTATCCCATCTGACAGTGTTGTTTTCAGAAGGTTGCAGTAATTTATTATTTTTCTGCAACCTTTCTTTTTTTGTGCTGTCCAATGGACTGATGAATGACGAAGCTCTTCTGGTTAAACAAGTCAAGGACGGAAATGCTCTAGCTTTTCAGCAGCTGGTGCAGCAGCATCAGCGGCTAGTGTTTCATATGGTGCACCGAATCGTAAACCGTTCGGAGGACTGTGAAGACATCAGCCAGGAAGTATTTTTGCGAGTATACCAGAAAATTCATCTGTTTAACTTTCAGTCCAAACTATCGACCTGGATCGCTACCATTGCTTATCGAACTGCTCTGAACTACGTAAAAAAGGAAGAGAAGCATTCGTCAACTGATATTGATGAAGCAATTTCGTTGGCCAGCCCAGAACAATCGGCTCAACAATTGTTAGAAAAGAAAGCAATTTATCAGTTTATTCACGAACGAATTTCCGAACTACCCGTGCATTACCGAACGGTGCTTACGTTGTTCCATTTAGAAGAGATGAGCTTACAAGAAATTCAAAAGGTGACCGACATGCCGTTGGGAACCGTAAAAAATTATCTGTTCCGAGCGCGAAAGCTGCTCAAGGAGCAGTTACAAAACCAATTTGAACCGGAGGAATTATGAAGAACCAGCGCACTGATAAAGACTGGCAGAAGCTGCTAGACGAAGGAAAAATCTCAGAGGAAGGACAAAAAAACGCTGATGGAAAGGCGTACCGCTTGTTATACCAGGCACTAAATACTGACCCGGAGATAGATATTCCGGCTGATTTTGCTCACCGGATTTCTACTCAGATAGTTCCGGCGTCTACTACGTCGGGCTCTCGTGTTTGGATAGTGGCGGCAGTCACTTTGGGTCTGTCACTGATTTTGTGTGGGGCTTTGCTGTTTTTTCTTTATCCCGCATTTTTCCGCACGTTGAGCGAGTATTCTGGAGTGTTAGGTTTTGCCGGATTAGTACTACTAGCTGTACAAGCAGCCGATTATTGGTTAATCCAGCGGCGTCAGAACGTTCAGTTTAACTTACCTAGTATTTAAGTGATTATCTCAGGTTGGTATTGGAATGCTTGAATGATTCTATGATTGAATGGTTGAGTTAGAGAATAAATATTCAGTAACTATTTATTCAGTTATTCATCATTAAGTTGGCTTACTGGTTTTTCTCTATCCACGACCCAGCGGGCTTCTTCGGAAAGTCGAGCATAGGTTTCTATTCTTGCTAGCTCTTAATCCATTCTTTAGCTTCCTCTAATGAATCAAAATACTTCATATCAATAGGAGAGCCTTCCGCTTCCTTATTTGCTTTTTCCATACCAAATTTTCCAAAAACATCCTTCGGAACAACAAAGGCCACTTTCTTCAATCCAATTGCGATAGCTTTTGGAAACCACTCTTGCTGGATAAACTCTTGCTTTTCTTTCCCCATTACTCCTAAATCAGTCGTATCAGCAATTAGTTTATTACACTGATATTCTACAAGTTTTTCTAGAGCAGAGCTACATGTGGCAATGAAATCGGAGGTTGATAATTGATTTGGGAACGAGTTAATAATAGCTTTTAACTCGGGACAGAATGTAGCTTCTAAAGCACCATTTTCTAATTGGGAATCTTGCATAACTTTTTCTATTGGATTTGGCAACATTAGTTATCCAAAATTACTATCGCTGTAATGCTAAAAAAAGTTAAACAAGTACTGATCTAACGCACGTAATATTGGTAAGTGAAAGAAAAGAGCATCTAAATCACAGTCTCATAGTCAACATGTGTAAGCCTAAGGTTGAGTTACATCTAATATCCGGCGAGCTTCCTCAGAAAGTCGAGCGTAGGTTTCTGGGAGGATATATTTCTGCTGATCAAGCTGCTGAGGCTGATCGCGGCGACAGAAGTAGCTATGAACCGAACGGCGGGGCGCATCCGTGTGATTATCAGTACCCCCGTGCCAGGTATGAGAGTTGAAGATAACGACGGTTCCGGCCGGCTCTTCCACTAAGATCTCATCCGGATGGGTAGCCCAGGGATCTTCCAATTCTTCCTGGGGCAAAATGCCGGACAAATGCGTGCCTGGTACCAGCCGCGTGGCCCCATTTTCTTTAGTAAAATTATCTAATAGCCAGATCGTATTACAAACCAGGTAGTTACCCGGAGTTACTGCTTCGTGCCAGTCGGCATGAAGTTTTTGATTACCTTTTCCCGGAATGGCAGCCCGATAATTTAAGGAAGAAAGCTTGAGTTCAGACCCAACGACCTGGGCAACTCCGGCCAGTACGCGCGGATGCGTATAAAAAATATCAAACAGTGGGTCTTTGTTCACCAGATTGGCTAGGCGGTCAGCCCCTTCTTCTTTAGGATGACGGATGTAAGGAGAATCCCAAAGCTCGGCTCCGCTTTTTTCGCCATCTACAATAAGTAGTTCTTTGATTCGATAACGAATAGCATCGAGCTGTACATGATTAAGTACACTACCTAAGGATAAATATCCGTTTTCGGCTAAAAAGGCTTTTTCTTCAGCCGTAATTAATTCGGACTGAATGGTAAGGGGAGAGGTAGTCGTATTCATAATCAAAAGGTACAAAAATTTTTCAAAACACGAAGCGGGAGGCTACTGCCCTTCAAACACCCGTTGTACGGCTTGTTGCCATAGCGTGTTCAGCGATTCTCGGGGATTGGAGCACAGGTAAACCGTAGTTCCGTATTCCCGAGCGTGCGGATTGCTAACGGATCCAATAATTTCTACCTGGCTAAACGCGCTTTCCACATCAGCCCCTAGTTCATCATTGACATAAATAAAATGATTTACGTCGTCAGGAATAGATTCGGGTACCCAGTAGCGAAAATTGTCGCTAAAACTAATAGGCTGAGGTAAGCCGTATTGCTGGCCGATAACGCATACGGCTCCCGCTTGACCGTAGTTCTCGCAGTAAATTACGCCCTTTTCTGTTTCAGGTATCTGTCGGTAAGCCTGAGCAGTGAGGGAGGCAAGAGAATCCCAACCTAACATGTCGGCGTAGTCCTGAGGTAAAGAATGTAACGTGCCATCTTCAAACCGTCGGCCGACATCTACTCCGTACTCTTTTTCCAAAGTATCAAAGTAATCAACTAGTTGTTCAGTACGGTAAATCGGGAGTCCAATGGGAAGGGTAGGCAGCGTAATAAGAACGATAATCGATGGTATTGCCCATCGGAACATGTTCTGGGAAATTAATTGCTCGTAGAATACCGCTCCCGCCGCAATCAGCATCGGAAAAATACCTAACGTGTAATAACTCTTTCCCCGCAACAACAGTAGCGCAAGAATTACCAGAACGGCGGTCCAGCCCAGCAAACGGTAACGGTACTGCTTAGTTCTAGGGGCTACCAATAAAAATACTAAGCCCGGAATAGTTAGTAAAGAAGCTGCCAATGGAATGAGCAGTTGTTCGGCTAGAAAGTTTCCGTAGGAGACGTTCACTAATTGGGTATCATTCAATTCCTGAATATGATTGATCACCGGAAGCTCGTTAGTCACCTGCCAAATTAGATTGGGCAGAAAAATAACAAGAGCAACCGCTAGCCCCAGATACATTTCTTTTCTTAAAAAAGCAGTGCGGTGCCTGGATAGAAGTAACGTCAGTAACAGAATGAGAATTAGTAAGCCTACTAGGTATTTGTTTAGCATAGCTAAGCCCGAAACTGCCCCCATTCCGATAAGATATTTTCCGTCATTAGTATTGATAAATCGAAGGGTGAGGTACAGCAGTAGTGTCCAGAAGGTAAGATCCAGAAAGACCGGTTGGAAGAGATAAAAAGTGCGAAGGGAAAAGGGCGTGCAAATTAAGGCTATGGTAGCCAGCAGCTGGGCGTAGCTTTTGCCGCCCAACTCCCGGGTGATCCTGGTGACAAGTATAACCATCACTCCACTAAACAAAGCAGGCACTAGGCGAACTGCCAAGGTAGAATATCCAAATACCGAAGATACGAAAGCAGCGATCCAGCCAATTAAAGGGGGGACGCTGGCGTAGCCGAAGGCCGGATGTTGCCCCAAGGTGAAATACAATAGTTCATCGCGGTGATAACCCAACGTATTATGAAATATCAGGTGAAGCACTACATTAAAGCATGCTATACCAATGATCAACCAGGAGGTGTGATGGGAGGACTTCATAGGCAGGACAACCCTAGCTGGAAAAAACTACTGAGTAAGCACTTTTATTGAGTAGGCTATTACGAGCGGTCAGTACTGAAAATAAAACGCTAGTTATTCGACTTGTCGGGATGATGTCTGACAATGATAGGGTGTTTTTGATAAAGCTCAGCGATGCTGCCTACCAACCTATTAACGATGCGGTAAACCCGATCCTCTCCGTACAGGCTGGGCTTCATGTTTACCAGCACTTCCTCCAGGGTAGGTTCCAGTCCGATTTCAGCCATTTCGTGAGGTCGTAGAAACCGCATATACCAGTTACTGAAGCGTCGTTCGTCGACATCGGGCAAGTGTAAAACTTTATCGACCGAGTGACGTTCGTCCTGCTCAATTCGACTCATTAGGGCTATAACCTTATCCTTTTCACCTTCCAGGTACTGTAAAAAACGTCCTTTACGGTAATTGAGAAAACCAGTAACCCCTAATTTTTGATTCTTTTGATTAGCTTCAGCTTCTAGACCAGTCAGTTGTTTTCCTGAAAAAGGAGCAGTAGCCTGACTAACGTAGGTAAGTGCGAACATATAATTCTAAGTTGATTTATTTCATAGTTGAACAGAAGTACAAACGAACTGCCGGGAAGTTTTATTGAAGTTATGAAGGTACATTTACTTTGGTAGCTTTTCAAGTAGTGAACGAGATGCCCAAAAAACGGTGCCGTGCCGCATGCCTTTAGGATAGAGTAACTTGACCGATTGATCTTCCCATGCAACCAAATCGGGAGAGGTCATTAGTCCGTACTCTTTTTTTCGGTAGCGGTCAAAGTATAAGTGCCATATATTATTGATTTTAACTACGGTTGGTCCTTCCACCCAATCTTCGCCCGAAATGGGTTGGGATGGGTAGGAGTAGGGACCAGTAGCAGTAGTACTAAATGCTAAGCGAATATTTTTCTGAGGCAGAAACGGCTTATTGGTTTCATCTTTCAGAAACATTACGTATCGACCCTTTTCTTCCACCACCGTAGCATCAATCACATTGAATCCGCGTTCGTAAAAAAGTTTGGTGTTAGTAAAAGTCTCAAAATCCTTAGTCGTGGTGTAGTACATCCGGTGATTATTCCCCGAGGCGGGTGGCCCATTGTTACTTTGGTTATCGGTTTGAGGGAAGCGACCCGGAATGGTAGTGGCCCAGAAGATCAGATATTGCTGGGTAGCTTTATCGTAGAATAACTCAGGTGCCCAGCAGTTTTTTGCACTCGGTTCGTGCTCCATCACAGGAATATACGTTTGTTCCGACCAGTTGACTAGGTCCGTAGAATTAGCATAACCAATTCCCCTTTCTTTCCAGCTAACCGTCCAAACCATATGGAATTTTCCGTCAGGTCCGTTAATGATGCAGGGATCGCGCATCAGTTTATCTTCTCCCACCATTGGTGGCAAGAACGATTCATTATTGTTAAGGGAAGTCCAGCGATAACCGTCTTCACTATAGGCCAGGTGCAACCCATCTTCGCCATTGCCCATAAAGTAAGAAAACATAAGTACCGAGTCGGAGGCAGTAATGGACTGGGCATACGGAGAATAGGGTGGAAGAATGAAAAGAAAGAGCAACCAAATGACTAGTTGGTAGTTCATAAGTAAAGTACAAGTGTAAGTTCAGCAAACTGGGTACAACATCAATAAAAACAGATAGTTGATAAAGTAAATAGCAGTGGTCAAATATAACTTCTTCCGGAGTTTTTCAGTAAAACTTACGTTTGCGATAATACTGCATTAAATTTGAATAGGAATTGGAAAATTTTCATTCGTTAAAAAAGATTCGTATTATTTCTGGAAATGACAGAGTTTTACGAAATAGAATTCTGATCTACTAACTATTTTCTATGCCGATTTCTACCTGGAGGCTGTTTTTTATCCTGTTTCTTTTCCCGATAGTAGCCAGCGCCCTCAACGATGAGTATTTCACCATCGTAGAGAAAGATCATAAAAAAGGATTGTTCGACTAATACGGCAAGGTGATTATCCCAGTGGCCTACGAAGACCTGGGCTGGACGGCGGGTCTCCCCGAAGTTTACCATAAAGTGATTGGGTTTCGGGAAGGCAACCTCTGGGGGTTGATTGATATTAAGAATAAAAAAGTCAGCAATGCCCGCTATACGACTTTACAACCCTTCCAAGAGAAACTTCTGATTGCATCTTTACCGATAAAGGCTCAGGCTGGCCAGGTGCGCTACGGACTTATTAACAATAAGGGCGAAACTGAGCTATCTTTCAGCTATCCTTCTCTCATGCATCATCAATCAAAACTGATTGCTTCGGTTCTCCGCATTTAGAAGCCCAAGTACGGGATTCTTGATCAGGAAGGTGCGGCCATACTAGGATTCGATCATTTGCGGATAGACCCACTTTCTCCGGAGCGCTACGGCGTAACCAACCTGCAACAGTTAACGGCCATTTACGATAGCGAAGGAAGCAGACTTACTGAGTTTGTTTATGATAGCATTTCCTCCTTTACTCACCAACTGGCAGTTATTTATCGAAATGGTAAGCAGGGCGTAATTCACGAAGACGGTCGGGAGATGATTGCCCCTCAGTACCGACGAATAAAAATTGATAGCCCTGGTCAGGTGAGCGTATTGCCTTTTAATACTTGGCATGTATACACTGCTGAAAACAAGTGGGTACGTGATTATATATTTGAAGAAATGCAACCGGTAGGAGTAAACCTGTATCAAGTAACTCTTGGTGAAACCAAAACCTTCGTAGATAAGTCGGGGGAAGCAGTGATTCCTATCCACTGGCAAGTAAAGCAGTTATCCGGCGATTTTGCCGTCCTTACACAGGGTGATAAATTCGGGGTACTGCTCAGCAGCAATGAGTCCGACGCAACACACCAGGTAGTACTCGAGCCCGAATACGACTCACTATTGGTAGATGGTCAGTTTATCATTGCGGCCCAACAGGTGGGCGGTACCAACTCCTGGTCATTGTTTAACCGTAATGGCCTCAGCCTGACTTCGTTTGCCTATCAGGCTATTTACCCGCAGAGCGAGGGGCGCTTTCTGGTAAAGCGTAAAGATCGTTGGGGCTTTTTAGATACCACCGGAGTAGAAGTAATTGGTTGCCAGTACTTTAGGGCCACTTCCTTTAGTGGCGGTGTAGCTGGCGTTGATTGTACCGAAGGACAAGGGGTTGTTGATCTCGATGGTAACTGGAAAATCAAGCCCCTAAACTACCAGGGTACCCGCCTTTCTCTGGAACGTATTCACGATGATTTGTATATCTTCCGTACCGAACCGGAACGGCCTGAAGCAGTACGTTTTGGGTTGATCAATAGTCAAGGAGAGAAGCTATATACTTCCGTTCACGAATTAATTCATAACGGCCATAGTATTTGGGAACGCAGTGCTGAGGGTAAGTATGGTTTGGTGAGTTACCAGGGGCAACGTATGATGGAGGTGCAGTATGATACCATTTCTGCATTGCAGGATCAACAAGTGTATGTATTCCGCAAAGAGGGCAAGTACGGTATTCTGGGTCGGGATGGGGAAGAACTGTTTGGATTAGATAACAACTTTCAGGATTTATTCCCTATGACGGATGGATTTCTGGGAGTAAAAATTAACAACAAATTCGGCTTTGTAGATGAACTGGGCCGACTACGCATTGCCAATCGTTACGATTCTATCCGGCACTTTCAGGCCAATATGGCCGCAGTGAAACTACTGGGAAGATGGGGATATATTGACAAAGGTGAGCATTTAATTGTTCAACCCCACTTCGAGCAGGCCTTTCCTTTCCGGGGAAAGCTAGCCTTGGTAAAGAAAAATGGCAAGTTTGGAATGGTCAATCGTAAAGGCAATGCTATTATTCCGGCGGCATACAGCCAAATCGTCCCCGCCCAAAATAATCGTTATAAGCTATTTACTACTAAGTTAGTGGGTGGTAAAGAGATTCCCCAGGTAGGGCTAGCCAGCGAGAATGGAACTGTACTGGTACACCCCAAATACGACAGTCTGAAAGATTTAGATAATGGTTACGTAGTGGTAAGTCGGAAAGGCCGCTTTGGACTACTAACGCTAAACGGCAGAAGTACTATTCCCATGAAGCACGATCAGATTATCTACGATGCCTTTAATGATGTGTATCTAGCCCTGGAAAAGCCCGCCTGGGAATCGATTGATCTTCCCTAAAACTTCTTCAGATGAAGAGGTAAGTCATCCAGAAAAAATCATGCGTACGTGAATGTTTTTTGCCGCCTCTTATGCTTTCTTATCTCTACAAAACCAGGAGGCGTAGCAATAATTACTTTCGTTAATAAGACATTGATTGCCTAGTAGAAAAATTATCTTGCTAAGATATGTTTTGATATATTCAAACTTCTTTCGTGTGAAAACCCGTTCACTCCTTCATGAGGCTACTAGCGGCATTTGTTTATGTTAGGCTATTTTTGAGCTTCCAACAGGAATCACAACAATCGTCAGGTGATGCAGTGATGAGTCATCAGGATTCTCTAAGGGCGACCATGGCTGATATTGTGAGAGCACGGGAAGACTTTAGTGTTACTAAAACCTTTCATGGAGAGTATTACACCGCTGACTATATTTCTCTATTGGAAGGTAACGGAGGACATCAGTTTTTATCCCAATCTAGCTTGGCCGGAAACTAATACTATTAAAAACAACCTACTACATGATCATTCAGTCACTAAACAGACAAGTTTCTAACCTATTGAGCCTTTGTTTTTTTCTCTCCTTTTTTCACTTTCAAAGTTCTGCTCAATCTGATTACAACAATCAACAACAGGATGGCTATAAAGGAATCTGGTTTACTTTAGGACAATTCTACGCATTCGGAGATAAGTACTCGGGAGGATTAGGTACTTACACTGCCAAGCATAAACCGCTTGCAATCTATGCACCAGAGGTTAATAAAACTTTCTTTGTTTATGGCGGTACCACCGGCGAGAGAGATCGCTATCTACTCTGTATGATTGGATGTTTCAACCACGACGATAATACAGTAACTAAACCAACTGTAGTGTATGATAAGCAGGGAGTGGATGATCCTCATGACAATCCGAGTTTGCTGATTGATCCCGATGGCTATTTGTGGGTCTTTGTTAGTGGGCGAGGCACGCTTCGCCCTGGGTTCAAGTACCGTAGCGATCGGCCTTACGATATCAGTACCTTTACTCAAATCTCAGAAGAGGAGATGACCTATCCTCAGCCCTGGTACATTGAGGGAGAAGGGATGTTCCATTTTTTCACTAAATACAGTGGGGTACGCGAACTATATTACGAAACTAGTACAGATGGCGTGAATTGGACTGATGATAGAAAATTAGCTGGAATTATTGGGGAGGGGGAAGAAAAGAGTGGTCACTACCAAGTGAGCGGTCATTATGAAGGCAAGGTAGCGACCTTCTTTAGTCGTCACCCAAACGGCAATGTTGACCGACGGACCAGTCTACATTACCTTCAATCTATTGACTTTGGTGAAACTTGGACTACCGCTAGTGGTGAGCCGGTGGAAGTACCGGTAACTAAGGTGAATTCCTCCGCCCGCATTATTGACTACGAGAGCCAGGGAAAAAATGTGTACCTCAAAGATATTGCTTTCGATACGAACGGTAATCCGGTAGCCTTGTATCTCACTAGTGGTGGTCACGAGCCTGGCCTAAGTAATAACCCTCGAGAATGGCGAGTTTCTCACTTCGATGGCACCGATCGCGCAGCGAACCGTTGGCAGACTACTGTAATTACTGTCTCTGATCATAATTATGATATGGGCAGCCTTTGGATTGAGGGCGACCATTGGACTGTGATTGCTCCTACCATAAACCGCCCTCAAGCAATTGGCGGAGGGGGAGAGGTGGCAATTTGGGAAAGCACCGACGCAGGAAAATCCTGGAAACTAAAAAAGCAGATTACCAAAGATAGCCCCCGTAACCACAATTATGTCCGTAGAGTAGTGAATGGAAAAGCTCCTTTTCAATACTTCTGGGCCGACGGCAACCCGGACAAACTTTCCCAATCCATCATGTACTTTGGCGATAGCAAAGGAAATACCTGGCAACTACCCTATGAGATGCAAGATGAAAAAGAAAAGCCAGTAAAAGTGTTTTAGTGTCAAAGTGTTATGGTGTTATAGTTTGACCAGAAATCACTACAATCAACCGTAATACATTAATACTAAAACACCATAGCACTAATCCAGCGAATTAATCCACTTTGCAATCTTTAAGGCTTCTTCCTTAGGCACTTGCGGCATAGGTGCCATAGGTGTGTAGTCCGGCCAATTCTGTGGTTGGGGATTATAGATGAGTTCTACGATCTTTTCGTCGCTGTACTTACGCTTAGCTACATCTTTGAAAGCTGGGCCTACCTGACGTTGATCTGCCTGATGACAGGCCGTACAGGTATTTTTTACTAGCAAAGGCTCAATTTCAGCGTAGGTAGGAACAGCTAGACCGGCATTTGGGTCGTCGGGAGTGCTAATAACAGTCGGGGAGCGTTGGGTTACTTGAGTCCTGGGCTGATCGGTATTCTGCGAGCGGGTGGTTACCCATTCGCTATCCGGTAATTTCTCGCCTTCAGGGATATTGTTCAGGGTGTAGTAGGCTACCGGATGCAGTAGGGTGTGGCTACTTTCAGCAGCTTTCACCCCAGTAACTAGTAACTCATGGATGTAGTACTGACGTAGGTTGTCTACCTTCACTCGAACCGACTTACCGTCTTCAGAAACTTTTACCCCGGCTACTTTTAGCGGCTCATCGTTAACGGTCGGGCTACCGTACACGGCATGGTACTTATAAATGAAGCTGCGTCCGCTGTAGGCATTCAAATCCTCGGCCGATTCCCGATCAACGGGTTGGGTGAAGTGGATGGTAAAGCCGTCCGGCTCTGCTCGTACGGTTTCCATCTCAAAAGGGGTTTCTCCGGTCCAAACTAAACGTTCCAGTCCGGCATTCTGAGTTCCCGCCGAACCCCAGCCCCGGTTGGTTTCCCCTACGTACAGTGAGCCATCGCCTCCCCAGGTCATCCGTAGTACTCCCGACTGAAAACCGGAACGAAAGTCAAAGGCTACCCCCTGGTACTGGTCATTCACTTTTTCCAAAGAGACTCGCATTATCTTGCTTTGCCCCTGATCACCCACAAAAAGCTGTCCGGCAAAAGGGCCAAATTGTCCGGCACTACTATCTACCAGTATTTCCGAATTAGAAATCCCTAAAATGCCGTGGGGTAGCCATACGGCGGGAAGTTGTACTTCCGGAAAGGTCTCGCCAGCTTCGTAAAGAAAATCGGGGTCTTCTTCGTTTTCAACGTTTTCTGGTTTAACGTAACGGCCGTTTTCTTTTACCTGGCGCTTATCTATTTGCGCGTAGAATTCTTGTTCGGTCAAATCGATGGGGGAGCCCTCTTTTTCGGCCCAGGTCAGTCCGGCCGGATGACCCGCGAAGCTCCCCTGAGGAATATGCCAAACGCCACCGGAACCCATCCAGTCCCCTTGATTCTCGGTGTAGAAGAACTCGCCGTCAATAATTCCCAGACCGCAGGGCGAGCGCATTCCGGTAGCCCAAGGCTGCATTTCACCTTCAGGGCTAATCCGCATGGTCCAACCGCGCCAGGGCACCCGACTTTCACCTCGCCACCATTCTTCGCTCCCAAAAGCAACGTTACCCGTGACCATCATATCACCGTTGGGCAGAAATTTGGGGCCGTATGAGTACTCATGGTAGTGCCCGGATAGCGGCCACTGATAGATGGTCTCGTATTTATCCGCTTTGCCGTCACCATTAGTATCGCTGAGTTTGGTCAGCTCACCCCGTTGGGCGGTATAAAATGCGTTATCCTTATAGGCTAAACCCAGAGGTTCGTGCAGGCCGGTAGCAAAAAGGGTATAGCGTGGCTGAGTGCCTTCGTACATATTGGGGTTTTCCACAATAAACACATCGCCCCGACGGGTGCAAAGTGCAATGCGTCGGTCGGGTAAAGTGACCAAACCACCTACTTCCAGCAATACATCCTCAGGAGTAGGAAGCGTTACGATGCGATAGTAATCTTCCTCAGTTGGTTTCTCTTGAGCCTGAGTGACCGAATACGTAAGCGTGATACTGATAAGCAATAATGAAATATAGGATAAAATAAGCTGCATGTTGTTCTGAATTACCAAACGATAGAATAAGTAAATGAAGAGTTCTGAAGAGAAGCGATTAACTCCTGCTTTTCGTCAACCGATCTGACTGTGGCCGATTGGCCGGAAGGAATACGGATATAATACTGCTGGTCTACTACGTAGCTGCCGTCGGGCATCTGCTGAATTTCGCCTCCTTCCGCTAACTTAAAGTAAAGGTTTTCGGTAGGGTTGCCTTCGGTAAAGCTAAGGCTGCGAGTGAGCATTTTTCCTTCATTATCGGGCTGAATGAAGTCTTCCAGTACCGTACCTTCTTGTTCGTACACAAAGATAGGTAAACCAGTTTGAGCGTCAATGCGATAACCGTCGCTCTGCCAATCTCCGGTTTCGTTAATATCAGTAGGAAAGGAGGCGTTGGAATCGGATAAGTCTGCTAAAGATGCTGAGGGAAATAAATACTGTACTGCCCCCCTTGGACGGAAAGAACCATCGCCCCGCCGGTACCACATAGGAGTGGCATTTAAAAACTCACCTCGCCACACACAAACCGGCGTACCGGTAATCAAATTGTATACGTAGTGAGCCCCGCTGGGAACACCCACGCCAATGGTATGGGTTAATCGCTGAGAATTATCGCCTTCGTAATCCATAAATGCCCGAAGCATACGAGGCTCATCGGCCACTTTTACATAAATAGGTCCGGTCTCGGGAATATCCGGGAGAAATGAATTAGGATTATGCAACGGGCGAGGGTAGGAGTCAGTGCTGAACAATCCTACACGGGTAGGCCACTGCGGGGTTTCCTTTTGGTATACTAATCGAAAGGTGGTTTTTCCCTCGGAAAGGTTGAGACTGATGTCGTTGGAAGATCTATATTGATCGAAGCCAGCCAATTCATTTTGTTTCTCACCGTTCACTTCCAGCAAAGCTCGGCCTACGAAGTTTAATTGAAATTGATAATCTCCCGCTGCTGAAGTAACAATGTCGGCTTCGTATACTACTGTAAAGTTATCGTCCACACCCGGTAGGTCGGTAGTCATCTGATGAATAGTACCTTCTTCAATGGGAGATGCGCTAGTCAGGGAGGCGGGATCAAGCGTTGTATCGTAAACTTTGTAGCTAATTTCACTTAACTGAACATCGGTCTCTTCCATCAGGCGGTAGCGGATATTGCGTAAAGCTACCGGGCCGTGGTCGCCCTGAATCATGATGGGGCCTTTAGCTACTTCATTATTTTCCACCGGGCCACCCGTAGGTAAGGGTACTTCCACGTTTTCGTGAATACGTTCGCCGTTTAAATCCACGTACACAAAGCGGGCATTGGACACCTTTTTGCCGCTTTCGTCGAATTTGGGAGCTTGGAAGGCAATCTTCATTTTCTGCCAAAGACCAGGGGCTTTGGCGGCATTGGTCAGCGGAGCTTTACCCATGTAGATTTTTCCGGGTTCGGTTTCCCAGTTGCGGTAGATGCCCCCAATATCGCCAAAGCGCGGGTTTTTTACGCCCCAGCTATCCAGTAATTGAATTTCGTAGCGGCCCTGTAGGTAGATGCCCGAGTTTGAACCCTTGGGCATCATCACCTCCAGTTCTAACAGAATATCGCCGTGTTCCCAGCTAGTAAGCAGGTGGTCTTTGATCGTATCGTCGTTCATGTTCAGCAACACCCCGGTACCGGCCTCGTAACGAACGGGACCTTGCGGAGAGGCAGATTCATGCTCGGCTTTTTTTGATTTCTTTTTCTTCTTTTTGGATTCTTCGGGAGTGGCTTCCTGATGATGGATATCCACATTCGGGTCCATGGATACCGAACTCACAATCATCCAGTTACCGGCCTGCTCCTGGAAGGCGGAAAGATCATCCAACGGCAGGGGTTCCATCTGCGCGTTTTGGGCATAAATCCCAGCTGATGTAAGGAGAAATAATAAGGCTAGAAAATGTTGTCTCATAGTGTATTCTTACAAATTGAAAATAACGGTCAAAAATATACAAAGAAAACTATAGTCAGAACCTATTAGGCATAAAAGATCATAATGCACTTCGTTATTGTGGAGTATCTTCTGTAGTAGAATAGACTTGCAGTATTTTACTTCAGTGATAGTTCTATTGAGCGGTTTCGGTATCAGAAGAATATTCGTTTATCTTGGTAGTAATTCATTCTGTTTAACGAAAAAGTTTAGAAGCTAATGCACTTAAGAACCATCCTTTGGTTAGGCATCACTTTCTGGTTAGTGACACATACTGCCGCCGGTCAGAAAAAGAATGCAGTTGAGGAATACGATCTGGTGGTGGTAGGAGCTACCTTTTCCGGAATTGCGGCGGCGATTAATGCTGCTGAATATGGGCATAGGGTAGCTCTGGTAGAAGAATACGATCAGATAGGCGGGTTGATGACCGGAGGGCTTTCCAATACGGATTTTATCTCCTTTGAATCCTTGAGTGGTACATTCCTCGACTATACCCGCCGGGTAGAAAAGTATTATACTGACAAATACGGAGCGAACTCAGTACAAGTAGCAGATTGTCATAACGGCATTCACGCTGAACCGCACGTCACTCTCCGTATCTTTCAGGAGATGCTTGCTGAGTATCCTAATATTGAACAATTCCTCAATCATCGGCTCAAAAGTGTTTCCCTGGAAAATCCCATACAACAGTTACGGCAGATTGAGGGGATTAAATGTATTGATCAGAGGAATAATGAAAGTGTGGAATTCCATGGAAAAGTGTTTTTGGATGCTACCTACGAGGGAGATCTGGCTGCTTTTGCCGGAGCGGAGTATCGGGTAGGTCGTGAGTCTCGTCAGGAATACGGAGAATCGCTGGCGGGACATATCTTTTACCAGTACGGTAGAATTCTGAATGGTAGCAGCGGTGAAGGAGATCGAAGAGTGCAGGGCTACAACTTTCGGGTAATTATGACCGATAACCCGGATAACCGTCGCCTGATTGACCAGCCCGATAATTATCGTCGGGAAGACTATCTACCGGTAGCTGAGGTACTTAAGCAGGGTAAGGTCAGCCAAGTCTTTACCCGGTTTGGCCGAGATGCCATCTTAAGGACGCAGATGATTCCTAACCGGAAGGCCGACGTGAATGACATTAAGAATGCCCCGGTGCGGATTGCCTTATTGGGAGAAAACTATGCTTACCCCGAGGGTAATTAGGAAGTTAGAAATGAGATTATCCAGCATCATGAAGAACATATTCTTGGCCTGCTCTATTTTCTTCAAAATGATTCGGCTGTTCCCGAAAAATATCGGGAAGAAGCGCGACAGTGGGGACTGGCGAAAGATGAGTTCGTAAATAATGATAATTTTCCCACTCGGCTCTACATCCGGGAGGCGCGGCGCATTATGGGGGATTATGTGTTTACTCAACATGACGCTACCCCTCAACAGGGTACTCTGGTTGTACCCTACAAGCGGGACGCTATTGCTATCGGTGACTACGCGCTAAACTGCCACGGAGTACAGCCTCCTTCTCTACATTCTTCAGTGGCCGAAGGTGATTATAACCTCATTCCGCCACCGTTTCAAATTCCCTTCGGAGTTATTATTCCCCAAAAGTTTGCCAATCTGCTGGTCTCGGTAGCAGTTTCCAGCAGCCACGTGGGGTTCAGTGGGCTTCGTTTAGAACCAATCTGGACCTCAATAGGCCAGGCTGCTGGATTGACTGCTCACCTAGCCTTAGCAAATGAGCAATTGGTAAAGGAAGTAGCCATTGATGAGTTACAAGCTTTGTTACACCAACATAAATCCAAGACCACTTACATTTCGGATATTGACGTAAACTCCCCTTTATTTGGGGCGACTCAATTTTTAGGAGTGCGAGGTTATCTGCACGATCTGTATACGTTGGATACTTTAGCCATGGTAGATACTGTGACCTATCGAAGTTTGTGGGGTGGTCAATACGCCTCAGCCTATCCCTTTCATGCGCTAGAACCGGAAAAAGCATTGGATGATGCCTTAGCGCAGCGATGGATACAACGACTGAATAGCGAAGAGAAACAAGCAAAAGCCCAGGAGTATTTAGCTAAATCAACAACCACCCGAGGCGATTTTTTACTGACCATCTATAAACTCGAGAATGAGTGAAAGGCATGCTACCCGTCAATCAGCTTGCTTAATCTCGACCCAGAACGGAAAGGTGCGTTCGCCCTCGGCCTCATAAAAGGGAATAAGGTCTCCCTTCATTTTTGGTAGATAGACATTGTTCATTACGATAGTTTCGGAGGAATCAGCGTTCTTCATTTGCTGAATGAGAGTTTCGGTTTCCAAGACCATCTCCCCACCCGGTTTTACTGGATTTAGGAAGCGAAAGCTAAGGTTATAGTGCCCCTCCCGGGAAACTTCCACCAGCCATTTGCCAAATATGTCTTCCTGGGCCCAGATACCCCGCTCCCCTCCAGCATCATTACGATTGAGAACAACAGGGTCTTCCTGATTACTCCCAATAACCACCATTGGGGGACTAATCAAATTGGGGGATTGAATAAGTTCGAAGAAGTGTTGATCCAACCCTTGCTTAAGCTGAAGCGCTAGCTCGGTCTTCTCCACTACCAGATTTTGTTGCTCGTAAGGATCATCCTTTAAGTTAAATAGTTCAAAATCAGTGATTTCAGCATTGTAGGATGTCTGCCCTACCAGTTTATAATCTCCTTGTTGCAGAGCAACATTGCGGTACAGTTCGGGATACTTTCGCGTCCAGCTAAAGAATAGTGGTCGTTCTACCCAGCTAACGGATTGTCCCTCAAATAAAGGTACTAAGCTGTGGCCATCAATGGCTCGATTAATCGGTAGGTTGGCACCGCATAGTTCGGCCAGGGTAGGAAATACGTCCATGTGAGCCGCGGTAGTTGCAATATCCTGGCTTTGACCGTATTGGGCGGGGTAGCGAAGAAGAAACGGTACCCGAACCCCACCTCGGTACACCGAACCTTTGCGCCCCCGCATTCCACCAACGTAACGGGGCTGCTGAGGGCCATTATCAGTCATAAAAATGATAATAGTGTTATCAGCAATGTTCATTTCATCCAGGGTAGAGAATACTTTGCCCAGGTTATCATCAATGTTGGTGACCATCGCGTACACCTTGCGGGCATCTTCTTTATTCTTCTCGCTCATTTCGGGAAAAGGCTTTCCGTCGTCAAATCCGGCGGACGGATCAATGTCTTCATACATCTGGTAGTACTTATCCGGTACCTGTAACGGAGTGTGGGGAGCATTGAAGGAGAGATAGCAGAAGAAAGGTTCTTGCTGATTACTTTTGATGAAATCAATTGCCTGCTTGGCAAATATATCAGAACAGTATCCTTCGTAAGCTTGCTGTTTGCCATTGTGCCACAGTACCGGATCATAGTAGCTGCTATCTTTTTGGAAGAAGGTAGTGAAATCACCTACTTGCCCCATGCCGCCCGAAAGATGAATGACCGATTCATCAAAACCTTGATCGTTGGGGCGGCTGGGGTAATTATCGCCTAAATGCCACTTTCCAAAGATGCCGGTACGGTAGCCCGCATCCTTCAGCATTTCGGCAATGGTTACTTCGGAGGTGGCCATGGTAGCTCCGCCGTTGTAAGTATCGTGCACTCCCGTACGTAGCGAGTAGCGTCCCGTCATCAGACTGGAGCGGGTGGGAGCGCAGACGGGTGATACGTAGAAGTTCGTTAGTCGGATACTTTCCTGGGCCAGTTGATCTAGCACTGGCGGTTTGATATGCGGATTACCCATGAAACCCAGATCGCCGTAACCCTGATCGTCGGTGATGATCAGTAGTACGTTGGGTTGGGTAGGGGACTGGAAAAAGCTAAGCTGGGTGAAGAATAAGGTGGTTATAAATAGCAGTCTCATGAAACAGGTAGGTTGTTATAATTTCAGTATTGGCCTAAAATACAATGATATTTGAGAGCATCCAATCGGAATAATGCGACGGCTTTTTTGTATCTTTAAGTAAAGGAGGTAAACATGATTTTTTTCTTAAACAGACCTAAGAAATTCGAACAAATCTTAGCTGCACTGTTGATAGCTCTAGTGAGTATTAGTTGTGAAAATTCAGAAGAAGTACCGGTTGCGGATTCCGATGAGTATCGTGATTGGATTAAGTTAGCGATACCCGATGAAAGGGAAGCCCATGCGGTGTTTGGCGATATAGAACAAACGCTAACCGTTACTACTTGGACGAAAAGCTACTTTACTCAAGATGGAGGTAACACTTGGACTATGTCTAATGACTTTGGTGGAACTGTGGTAGGTTTGCTAATGGACAGGGATACGCTTTTTGCACTACATGCTACTAGAACGGATTCATTAGGTAATAAATCAGCAGCGGTAGCCCAGCATTACTCGCTGGATACTGGGCAAACTTGGCACTCTTACTTTTATGACCACAAAACTCAATACGAGAAACCTATGGATGTGGACACTACCTCGCAAGGTACCATCTACGAAATAAGAATGAATGTGACCAATAACTACGTAAACCCATCCGATTTACTTCGCACAGATGGCAGGTTTACCAGTACGGTGGATGTTCCGTTTAAGCATCACTTCCACGATGTATATGTTGACCATAACGATAGGGTGTACGTAGCTGTGGCTGGAGATCGACACAATCCAGAAGACAATACCTTAGTCTGCTGTTACGACGCCCTGCTTTACGTGTCCAAAGCGCCAAAGCCCTGAGTCCAGACAATAGAGATTGACTAAAGGGTAAGTTGTTGTAAGATACTAATCTATTCACTAGTTCTTTAGCCAATTGGAAGTTCCTCAGATGGAAAATCTACGGCAATTGTGAATCTGAATTATGGATTGAAAAATATCTTTAAAGTTTATCTGCACTTTCTTGAAAGGCATCCATCGAAAATATCATCCGAGAAAACCACTAACATGGCGGAGGTTGCTGATCATTTCGTATCTTATAAGTCTCACTTCCGGGAAATACTACTAGTGCCCAGCGTTTGTTATCTATTTTATGGACAACTTTGAAAAAATTAAAACTGAACTAGCGAAGGAGTTACTGAACTACAACCATTCGTTTTCAACCGAAGAAATTGAATTTGGGCTTAGGTTCTTTGAGCCAAAAGAATTTGCAGCTAAATCTTTGGTGTCAAAAGCTGGAGAAATAGCGGAATACCTGTTCTATGCGGAAAGTTCAATAACCCGCTGTTACTACGTGGATCCGGACGGACAGGAGAAAACGCTATGGATGAAGCCCGAAAAAACATTTATTACTGAGTATAAAAGCTTTGTTAATGAGGATAAATCTCAATTCAGTTTACAATTGTATGAAGACACAAAAGTGTATATGATTTCCAGAAAAAATCTACTTCACTTGTTTCAAGAATCCCGAAACTGGGCGTTGTTTGGAGTGTACTTAACCGAACGGGTACATATCACGCTGATTGATGTTTTTACAAATTTGCTGACGAACGATGCCACCCGAAATTACCAGTACATAGAGTATATGTTTCCTCGGTTTATTCAGGTAGCTCCCCTAAAAGACATAGCTTCTATGTTGCAGATATCTCAGGTTAGTCTCTCGAGAATTCGATCCGGAAATCAGTTGAAAAAGTGATTTTTTAACAAATGTAAACTCGGACTTAGGCTATTATTTATTCCTTTAGGGGGTTAATAGCTCTTTTCCGAAATGAAAAACTTAACTACAATTCTTCTGATTATGGCAAGTACATCAACCATGGCTCAAAATGGTAAAGCCTCAACTGTAAAGAAAACATTCAATCGCACCACATCCATCAGCCAAAGTATAGATGCGGATGCTTCTATCATTTGGACTCTGCTCACCAATGCTGCTGATTACTCTCGGTGGAACTCCACCGTTATTTCTATTGAAGGGGATATTCGTAAGGGAGAAAAAATTAAGTTAAAAAGCACCCTTGATCCCCAACGCACTTTTAAACTGAAGGTAAAAGAAATGATTCCGGACAAAAAGTTGGTATGGGGTGATGCCATGGGCGAACGCACCTACACTGTAGAACCAAAAGGAAGTACCAGTCTGTTTACCATGACCGAAAAAATAGGAGGCCCAATCTTCCCATTATTTGCTAGCAAGATTCCTTCTTTTGACGAATCATTCGAGCAGTTTGCTTCGGACCTAAAAAAAGAAGCTGAGTCCATGGCAAATTCGCGATAACGACTTACTTTATCAAACGACGATAGTCCCTAGTATGAGTTGTTTCATTGACTAGAGATAATGGAAGTAACTAATACTGGGCAGAGAAAATCGCTTAATCACGAAACAATGAAAAGATTTTTAGCTACCGTCACATTCATTGTGTTTTTGGGCATTTCTTCTACCAATGCGATTGCTCAAGTTGCTGACAATAAGCTAGGAATCGGATTTAGAATCAGTCAGGTTCAAAATGACTTTGGGATAGGGCTGGATCTTATTAGCCCCTATTTTGCCAACGCCAAAGTAGCTGTAAGAGTAGGAGGTAGTTTTCAGTGGTTGGAGCATGTACGTGGAACCGAAACTACCTGGACACCCTACCAAAATGGGCAGGTTGGCGTAAGAGGCCGTCAGTTCGTGATTGATGATAAAGTATTTGTTTACGGAGAAGGTGGCTTTATAATCATATTTCCCAACGATGAGTTCTCTGCTGAAAGTACCGAGTTTGGCGGTTATGGGCTGTTCGGGTTTGAATTTAAACCCCATGATAAGTTCGGATTTTATCTGGAAGTGGGCGGAGTTGGAACCGGAGCAGTAGCCGATAAAATTGTAAATAGACCCATTTACTCTAATGGTTTTTTGACCAACGCAGGGTTTAGAGTCACCCTCTAATCTATTGCTTTTATAGAGCCGCCAATTATTATCGTGAATTCAATCTTACCCTCTATTGCTTCGGTTTCCGCAACGGGGGCTTGCTGGAGGTATTAAGCTTGGGAATTAAGCCCTCGGGCCGGATATTACCTAATTGTTTGCGGGTATCCAAGTAGTTATTTTCATACTGCTAGTGCGAGCTAGCCTTCGCTTTTTCTTTTTCGGCTTTGGTGGCCTTCAATTGCTTAATCGTATCTTAGTAAGTCTTGCTTTGCGGGAGCTGGCTATCTGCTTTCACAGCTCAACCGCCAGAGGGAATAACGTATGCTCCTTGCCCAAGCCTTTCAGGTGCTTAGTCAGGCTTTTTACTGGGTCATATATATCTTATTGGGTCATCCAGACTGGGTATCTGCTGCATGTTCATGTTGACGATATGGCCGAACTTACCTTCGGGGAAAACCCTGTGCGTTACCAATTTCGCTGGGCATAGTAAGGTTTACACGACCCGATTGTGCTCATCCTGGCGGCGATCCGCTCATTTATTTGAGCAAGGAACATACTTGCGCTATATTCAGGCACTATTGGGGCATCGGTCGGGTAAAATGACTACGTAGTGGCTGCCGAAATATACACCCAGGTTGCTGATAATGCTTTCAAAACCATCTGTAATTTGCTAGATTCAGCCTAGTTGGATATGACAAATAAACGCACCGCAGTGTTTGTGCAGATGTTGTGTCTCATAGACAAACACATAAGAATATGAATTCAAAAGGATTAATTGCAATAGGTCTAATTTTAATAATTATCAGTCAGTTACTAATGTCTTTTGGTTATGAGTTCTTGATGTCTCAACAACCAATTGATTATGCCCACTGGGCACTACTGATAGGTGCTATTTTTATGTTTGGATTGTGGTTTAATTTGCCAATAAATTTCTCAAAAAACGTAGGGCTAACTCTTATGAACATTGGAATCGGAGGAATAGTGGGGATGTGTACACTTGACTTTATGTTATGGGCCTCTCATAGTAATCCTGAAATAAAAAGGAAGATATTTGAAATCATTTCTAATTCACCTTCAATAGAATATCCTTTTCTAATAATTGGACCAACACTCTTTTATGCAGGAATTAGTATTTCAACCTATGGTCTATTTGCAAATTTTAAATGGCAAGTTATAATCGTGAATATCGGTGCATTAATGATTGGATTAGGGCATATTATTTTAAATAATCAAATAGTCCCTGTTATAGGAGCAATATTGCTTTTTATTGGACTACTTTCAATAATTAGAATTTCTTTACCAGAAACGATTGAATAAAAACGAGATACAACAATGTGTCTGATGTTTATAGCTGCTAAACACAGCTACGCCACATACACTAAACATTACCCACAATTAAAAGAATGAACGAAAGAGGAGCACTAATAAAGAAAATCTTTGATCCATATTTTGAGGCTCCACTTGAAATATGGGAATCATTCGCTACATACTTAAAACCCTATTCCTACAAGAAGAATGAACTGATAAAGGAATCCAACAAAAAAGAAAAATATCTTCATATCATCACAAAAGGTTCAGCAGGAATTTTTCTCTGGAAAGAAAACTCTACTATTTGCCTCGATTTGTGTTACGACAATGAATTCTTTGGGGATTATATGTCATTTCTAACTCAAAAACCGACCGAATTATTTACTCAGGCTATTGAACACACTGAATTACTTTCAATCTCATATTTAGACTTAAACGAATTATATAAAGGTTCAGATATAAGTTTGAATATCGGCAGAGTTGCATCTGAATCGCTTTTTATTCACAAACAGACTCAACAAATTGATTTATTAATGCTAACTGCTGAAGAGCGATATGTGAAACTTTTAGAACGACAACCAGAAATCATTAAGAGAACTCCTCAAAAACATATTGCATCATATTTAGGAATTACCCCCGAAAGTTTTAGTAGAATTAGGAAAAAAATCACTCTTTAACTGTTTTCTTACCCTATATCAAGTTTTTCTTGCCTCTGTTATTTGACCTTTGCTTAAATCAAAAATTCAAGGGCAAATGAAAATTATTACTCCCATTATCATAGCGATATTAATTACAGCTGGAATTCTAACGCTGTCAGGAAAAGCTTCTAAAATAGGTATTACAATAAGTGAGAATAGCTTTATCAATTTTCAAATAAACTATCAACTGCTTTTATTGAGTTTCGCTTTACTTTCAATGATTAGTTCTTATATCCTCAACTCCGAAAGTTTCAAGTCCATTTTATCAGTTGGAAATATTTCTGCAGTAGGAGAAGAGCTAAAGATATTTGGGATCAAGAAAGGAGATAGTTGGTTAAAAACCGGAATTTCTTTATCCATATTTATAAGTCTGGCAACAGCAACATTTATGTATTTCCAACTCAAAGGACAGACTATAGATTACGGATTATTAAAAACAGGTCTTTTTTGGATTATCATACTCTCTTTTACGAATTCCTTTTCCGAAGAGATAATTTACCGAGTTGGAATAAATGGTCCATTAGCAAGTATTTTATCACCAAACAAGATCTTTCTAGTTTCTGCTCTCATATTTGGAATTGCTCACTTTCAAGGGGTGCCCAATGGAATTGTTGGGGTAATTTTAGCTGGACTCTTAGGTTATGTACTTAGTAAATCGGTACATGAAACGAATGGAATATTTTGGGCTTGGCTGATTCATTTTCTACAAGATGTAATCATAATTGGCTCATTATATCTGATGAAAAGCTCGTGATAGTAGAAAGTGGGTAACATAATGTATAAGTAATAGCGTCTTTCTGCTTTCCGAAAAGTCAGTGCATTTTAGTATCTTTCACTTAAATTGATTCTCTGAAGGGTTTCACACGCTACTGCTCATACATAGGGCGTTCCACTAATTAAAAATGAATAGATTAAATCTATTATTTGGACTGATAATGGTTGGACTCAGTAGCTGTTCAGGAACATCTAACTCAACTACCTTGGATAGTGATGACTATGACACAAAAAAAGAGCGAGTAGAAGTCCTTAAGAAAGAAATAAAATCTTTTAGCGACTTTGAAAATGCCGAATTCGAATTGTTTAATGTAAATGGATTCTCGAATAGTCGAGCAACAGTACCTGGAGCATCATCGTGGGACTACAAATATGCCATTAAAGTTAAACCTTCAGACGTTGATAAGTGGACTGCCGGTCTGCTTAAAATTGAAACTGATAGTAGTAATGATAATTGGGCAAAAAAGATCGTTCAGGAAAGAAAAAATGACTGGAAAACAGAAACAGAACCTGAATTCTACTCCCGAGAAGAAGCTAATGTGATCATAATCGTCTTTAGATCAGATGGAATTATCTTTAAACGAGTAATCAATAATTAAAAAGAAAAAGGGGCAACAATGGCTAAAAAGCATAGGACAATCCAACCAAACCGCTCTCAAGCTTCCTATCCTGAGTGTTACTGAATATTGTAAATAAAGCCATGGATAATAAAAATATATCCTTCATAATATTGGTTCTCGCTACTACACTATTTGGCTATGGTCAGACAAATAATCATTTGCGGGGCAAAAAAGGAATCAATGATAACTTAGATACGCTGGATATAGGTTATACGTATTGGTGGTCTGACTCTGGCCCTTTCATAGGTTTGTGTGGTGAGAACTATTCATTAGTTTTTTTAGGAATCGTTAGGGATATCAATTCTCCGATGAAAGACACTACTTTGTTATATACTTCTCAAGAAGGAATTATCGAAATCACCGAAACAATCAAAGCGAGGAGACTACAAAAGGAAAATTACAATAGCCATAAATATTTTTCATCAGATTGTTTCTATAATTCAGATGTCAATGGGGGCGATACAGTTATGGTTTTTTGCTATGAATATGAAGGCTCTTATAGCATTCCGGGTCCGAAATCAATAATGAAAATTGATGGGTTTGATGACCCAACGGTAAGATCAATCAGAAAATATATACAAATGGGGGAGAACCCCATTACGTTGAAAGAAGACATGGATTTATGGAAAAGCAAAGGACTTGAAAATAAGCTGAAACAAATAATTGAATGTAGAGAAGAAACACACGATCACGAATAATAAACAACATTGAAGCAGCCATTTAGTCAAACTGTTATCATTAATCCCGTAAAGGACTTTAAGGTTGAGAAATTCTGAAAACAATCCACAACTTACTCGTTACAAAAAGCTGCTCGCCTACCTTGATGATCATTTAAGTGAAGAGATCAATATTGAAAAGGTTGAGGAAATCTGTCATTATTCCTATCGGAATATCAACCGAATTTTCGAGGCAATTCACAACGAGACGATTGGTAAATACATCAAGCGCTTAAGACTCGAGAAAGCAGCACAATTTCTCAAATACTCTGACGTAGGTATTTCACAAATTGCCTATCAGGTAGGGTTTGATGAGCGGGCAGCCTTTAGCAAGGCCTTCAAGAAAAGATATGGTAAATCCCCCAAGCACTATAGAAGTAGTTCGGAAGCAATACGAAAAGAAATACAAAAACGCATTGACCCCGAGGGCGATCCCCAACGGCAAAAACTCAAATTTGAAATTGAATACCTGCCTGATTTCGAGTATCTATTTCTTGAATGCCGAGGTAATTTGCAAGACATAGACGCGATCTATGCGCATTGGCAAACGTTTATAGACTTTGCCAAGAATAAGGGTCTTATTTCTCAGGATTCTATCTTAATGACCGAAATCATCGACGATGAAGAGATCAGTGATCAATTGAATTCGCGGTATCGCCACGCGCTAATCTTGGAAAAACCTTTGGACTTTGAGCCTCCTGAGCTATACAGAATCAAATCTCATAATAGGCAGAAATATGCCAAATTTACCCATCAAGGATCACCACAGAGTTCTGTGCATTTTTATCAGAAGATTTACGCCTTTTGGATGGTTGATGTTCAACACGAATTAGCAGACGCTCCTGTACTTGAGTTCTATTTAAATTTTGATGAAAATCAATCAGATGATTCCCTGATCACAGAGATCTACATTCCGATAGCCTAAGTTGTCCAAAAAGGACACATAATCCTGGCTAACTACTTCTAAATTTGACATCCATTAACTAAATGACATGTCAAACTCAAAATAAAATATCATGAATGAAGTAGTTACTGCGATGGAAGAAAATATCAACCTGATCATTTTAGGAATTTTTGTTTTCTCGGTAGGATTGGCCATCGTAGAGTTTTTTTACGAACTGTATAAAAAGAAGATCAACAAGTGGCGGTTGGGTGAAATGTGGGCAAGCTTTTCCGTATTTCTCGTGGCACAGCTATTAGAAAAGAGCACTAACATCATCTTTTTGGGTGGTTTCTTACTTGTGAGTGAGTTGATCCCCTGGGAGATTCCGGTAAATATCTGGACCACCTTGCTGTGTTTTGTTTTACTGGATTTGCTCTACTACTGGGAGCACGTTATTGAGCATAAGGTCAGAATCTTATGGTCCTATCACAGCATTCACCATAGTTCACCCATTTATAATTACACTACAGCCATGCGGGTCTCTTTCATCGACAGTTTGGTGACCTGGGTATTTTATTTACCACTTATTTTCATGGGCTTCAATCCTTACATCGTATTGCTCTGTTTGGTGCTGGTGTTGACCTACCAATTTTGGTTGCATACAGAAATCATTGGTAAGCTGGGCTGGTTCGAGAAGGTCTTTATGACCCCCTCTCAGCATCGGGTGCATCATGGGGCTGATGAGATTTATCTTGACAAAAACTTCGGAGCAGTATTCTCCATTTGGGATCGAATATTTGGAACCTTTCAGGAAGAGAAGCATCGGCCTAATTATGGACTGACCAAACCCATAGATACAATTAATCCAATTAAAGTTCATTTTGCCGAATATCTGAATATTTTTAGCGATTTACGTAAGGCGAAAAGTCTGAAAGAGGCTTGGAACTATTTGGTAAAGCATCCCGGATGGTCACCTAAGCAATAGCATGTCCCTAAAAAATATCTTACGCAATCAAATGCTTCCATTTGGATTTACATTTTCACTAATCCTAATGGAAGCGTTGCTAACGTTATTATTTCCACTGTTTATCGGATATGCACTAGATGATGCCATCAGTGGAACGTATGAGGGAGTGTTTCAACTGGGAGCACTAGGGTTGACCACTTTGGTCATAGGTGGGGGTAGAAGGTTTTTCGATTCGCGGTTCTATGCGAAAACCTATCAGAACATGGGCTCTGAGGTAATTTCAGGCCTATCGGAGCAAAATACCTCTCTAAAGTCTGCCCGGCTCGGAATGCTTAAAGAGCTCGTTGAGTTTTTGGAATTCTCTCTTCCAGAGTTGATAAATGCCATCGTTGCTTTGGTGGGAGTAATGATTATTATCTCATTACTCAACCTAAACGTTTTTTTTGGTACGCTCATTACTACCATGTTAATTCTGACTATTTACTGGATAAGTCGCATGAAGACCCTCCACTTTAATAAGGCTTCCAATGATGAACAGGAAAGACAAGTGGAAGTCATTTCCAAAAACGATAAAACTGAACTAGAAAATCATCTAAAGAAAATAATGCACTGGAATATCAAGCTTTCCGACCTGGAGGCACTAAATTTTGGCCTCGCCTGGATGGTGCTAACGATTTTTCTAGTGGTTTCTATTGTCATTTCGGCTGATGTTCAGTCAGTGAAATATGGGGTTCTGTTTTCATTGATCATGTATGTCTTTCAGTACATGGAAAATGTAATCAATATTCCCATTTTCTATCAAAACTGGTTGCGTCTAAGAGAAATTACCAATCGATTCAATTAGTATGGCCCGGCTTTCTACTAGGTGGCGTAGACTGCATAGTGTATTCCAGACTGGGTATCTGTTGCATGTTCATGTTGACGATATGGCCGAACTTTCCTTCGGAAAAGACCTAAGGCAGCCCACCCTCCTATACAAAGTATAATCTACTCGACCCAATTGTGCCTCTCGCAGTGGCGACGCTCTCACTTACTTAAACAATG
>ERZ1740058.504-NODE-504-length-29201-cov-8.038050_pt1 | contig 29201 bp, 28 predicted proteins | sample MGYA00581745_ERZ1740058 | MGnify/ENA primary metagenome ERZ1740058 (study PRJEB43018, sample SAMN04849742) | marine metagenome | isolation source: floating plastic debris | place: Pacific Ocean | collected 2008-08-30 | study: EMG produced TPA metagenomics assembly... | reverse complement strand
CCCTCTGGCCCCCCCCTCCCCCCCCCCCCTCTCCCCCCCACCCCCCCCCCCCCCGCCCCTCTCGGGGCCCCCTGGGGCCTGCGGGGGGGTGCCATTCGCTTGGTTTGTTTGTCGGGGGGGGGGGGGGGGGGGTTCGGCCATGAGACGCAAGAAGGGTAGCTGGGCGGGGCCAGGTGTCGGCGCAGTAAAGCTCAGCACTGAGCGAGCGTTTGAGCTATCGCCTTCGTCCGATGCAAGCGGCGCTCAGCCCGACACACAACACGAGCGATGTCCCCGGCGCCGGCACGACGCTCCCCACGCGGAAGCCGTGCCTTGATCGCAGTCTCGCACGAATGTCGTCCAAGCGGTCGCTCAACAGCGTGCCGAACGGGTCGATCGTGTCCGAGCCGGCAACCACTCTGAGCCTGTCGGGCCGGAACGGTTCGAGAACGGTCTCGGTCCATTCACTCACGCCGCCCGAGGCGTCGAGCATGCCCCATGGCGCGTCGGTGTCCGGGAAGGACGCCACCGGGAAGGACAAGAAGTACTCGGGCGGGTCCTGCCCAACGCCGGTCTCGGCACCGGGCTCACCAGGCAGGCCGCTAACCAGCGGATCGTCGCTGCCGCCGGGGTAGTACCAGTAGCCCTCTTGGCCGGAGCCATAGCGGTCCGGGTCGTAGTGGGCGGCCTTGGTCCACTCATCGAAGCTTGGCAGGAAGTACCGCGCGCCCGGCGAGCGAGACACCTGGTCGGTCCGTGCGCCCGTGTTTGGGTCCACACCGAACGTGCTGGTGTCGTACACGCCGGTCTCGAAGTCTTCCAGGCGCGTGCCCTTGTCGTTGTGCAGCCAGTTCATGTAGCGGGCGGCAAACTGCCACGTAGGATCCGCTGGTGCATGCTCTGCCCCCTGGGAAATAAAGAGTATTGGATCCCCTTGAGGATCGAACCCATCGACCCCTATACCGGTGCCAAGGCCACCACCATCTCTAAGGGTTCCCGGAGTGTTGAAATACAGATTGATAAACTGGAAGTACTGCGCGTTGGTGACCTCTGTCCGCGTGATGCGATAGCGATAGCCAACATCGCCGAAGGTGCCGAAGCGGTCAAAATCCCAGTCTGGGGCCTCAAACGGCGTCACGCCTCGGTTGCCCGGCGCGCCGATGGTCACGAAATCGTGGCCGTAGCTGGGGGGGATGGTCTGGGCGGGGGCGGACGCAAGCGGGAACGCGACGCAAAGCGCGACGACGCAGGCCTTTTGGCACGGTGATTCGATGGACATGTGGGCCTCCTTGCCGGTCTGTCTCCTCGCGACGCTATGCCATCGCGAGTTGGACATCCGGGGTGGGCCCGGTCGTACTGCCGCTGCCGCCTAGCCCAGCTGCATCGTCATTAAGAACTCGGCGTTGGTCTTCGTCTTCTTCAGCCGGTTGAGGATCAGCTCCATGCCCTCGACGACGTTCATGTCGCTGAGGACCTTGCGGAGCTTGTAAGTAAGTTCGAGCTCCTTGGGGTCGAGCAGGAGTTCCTCGCGGCGGGTGCCGCTGGAGCCGACGTCGATTGCGGGCCAGACGCGCTTCTCGACCAGCTTGCGGTCGAGGTGCAGCTCGCTGTTGCCCGTGCCCTTGAACTCCTCGAAGATGACCTCGTCCATCTTGGAGCCGGTCTCGACCAGGGCGGTGCCGATGATGGTCAGGCTGCCGCCGTCCTCGATCGCGCGGGCGGCGCCGAAGAACTTCTTGGGCCGCTGCAGCGCGTTGGCGTCGATGCCGCCGGACATGATCTTGCCGCTGTGGGGCTGCTCGGCGTTGTACGCGCGGGCCATGCGGGTGATCGAGTCGAGCAGGATGACCACGTCGTCGCCGAACTCGACCATGCGCTTGGCCTTCTCGATGACCATATCGCACACCTGCACGTGGCGGTGGGCGGGCTCATCGAACGTGCTGGCGACGACCTCGACGTCCTTGGCCGTGTTGCGGCGGAAGTCGGTGACTTCCTCGGGCCGTTCGTCGACGAGCAGCACGATGATCTTGACCTTGCCGTGGTTCTTGGTGATGGCCTGGGTCATCTTCTGCATCAGCACCGTCTTGCCCGTGCGAGGCGGGGCGACGATGAGGGCGCGCTGGCCCTTACCGATGGGCGCGACCAGGTCCATGATGCGCGTCTCGACGACCTCGGGACCGGTCTCCAGGTTGAAGCGCTCCTCGGGGTGTAGCGGCGTGAGGTCCTCGAAGGGCTTGGTCTTGTGGGCGGCGGCGGGCTCGCGGCCGTTGACCTCATCGACACGCAGCAGCGCGAAGTAGCGCTCGCTCTCGCGGGGCGGGCGGATGAGCCCGCGGACGACCATGCCCTTGCGCAGGCCGAAGCGGCGGATCTGGCTTGGGCTCACATAAATGTCATCGGGCCCGGGCAGATAGCTCTGCTCGGCGGAACGCAGGAAGCCAAAGCCGTCGGACATGATCTCGAGCGTGCCGTCGCCGACGAGCAGGCCCTGGCTGGCAGCGCGGACCTTGAGCAGCTTGAAGATGAGGTCTTGCTTTGTGAGACCTTCGTAGTCGTCCAGCCCGTCCTTCTTGGCCAGCTTCTGGAGCTTGTCGAGCTCCATGCGTTGGAGGTCGCTGATGCTCAGGGCATCTTTGAGCGCCTTTGGATCGGCCTTGGCGACGATCTTCTCGATCTCCGCGGCTTCGCGTTCGAGCTCGTCGTCGGTGGGCAGGCCGTGGTCGAATCCGCCCGGCGACTTGCGCTTGCGGCGCTTGCGGCGGGTGCCACCTGATCCGCCCTGTCCGCCATCGCGGCCGCGGCGGCGTTCGCCCGAGGAACGCTCTCCAGAGCCACCCGAACCTCCACCTGAGCCTCCCGAGCCGCTCGACTCGGGCGCATCGGCTGTGGCGGTGCTGGTGCGTTCTTCGCGATCTTCACGCTGGTCGGCGGACGTGGATTTCGCCATGGCATCCTCGCGGGTTTGGATGGGAATCGCTGCGGGTCGGAGTCTGGCCGAGTGGCCTACCTCGGGCGGGCACGCCGCCGGTGGTGGGTCGTCGACTGGCGGCCGGCGACTCGGGCCAATCTCAGGACCCAACGGCGGGGTGCGGCGGACGCGTCGCGTCCCTCGGCATGCCACCGCGAGTGGCCCAGATTGGCGGGGGAAAGGCTGCCACGAAACCCGTGGCTGAGTCACCATAGCCCGTGGTGGTAAGCCGGGCAAACCCGGGCCCTAAGGGCTGTTTTTTCGCGTCTCCAGGGCCTTCAGGGCCGTTCGGAGTCGGCCTCTCAAGTCCTCGAGATCGCCCCCGTTGGCGATGACGACGTCGCTCCGGCTCCGCTTTTCGTCCAGCGGCAGCTGGGCGGCCTCGCGTCGGTCAAGCTCCGCCTCGCTCCAGCCGCGGCCTTCACGAACGCGTCGCAGCCTCTCCGCCCTCGGCGTGTCGACGAAGATCACGGCGTCGCACTCGGCATCAACTCCGGCCTCGAAGAGCAATGGGGCGTCGATCACCACGCCGCGCGCGCGGTCGTCGCGGGCGCGTGCGATGAGTGCTGCCCGGGCGTCGTGCAATTTCGGATGGATGATCAACTCGAGTGTGCGTCGTGCGTCGTCGCTGCCGAAGACCGCGTCGGCGATGGCCTGGCGATTCGGTGCTCCATCCGCGTCGAGCACTCCGGCACCAAAGGCGGCGACGAGTTCCTGGATGACATCGGCACGCCCAAGCACCTCGCGCGCCCCTGCATCGGAGTCGCTGACCACGAATCCCAACTCTCCCAAGACCGCCGCGACGGCGCTCTTGCCGCTCCCGATGCCGCCGGCGAGTCCGAGTATGAGGAATTCGCGTGTTTGATGCGGCTCGGGCATAAAGGCTCCGCCTGCGGGCTTGACCCAAGCCCAAGTACCGGGATCATTGTCCCCTCGGCCGATTCTCGACGGGCCGAGACCGACCACACCGAAAGGAACCGTGCGATGCTCGCCATGTACCACACACGATCTGCGAAGGGCCCGGGCTACAGCTCGGTCGTCGTGGCCGTGGTGCAGGCGAATGCCCATCGCGCAGGCGCCGACTCCTAGGCCCGGCCTCACCTTTCACCCCATCTCGAAGCTGTTATCACTGTTCTCTCGTTTATCGCCGCGCGCCCGCATTGCTGCCGGACGGCGCGGCGGGAGTGTGCACTATGACCCAGAACCAGTATCACAACCAGCCCAACCGAACTCTTGACCGAACCGACGCGTTGCCGTACGCGAGCGCGATGGCGATGTCGGGACTGAGCCGACGGCTCGCGCCCGAGGACGTCCAGCCCGGCCAGTATGTCAGCGTGCTGCTCCGGCACGAGCGATTCTGGCACTACGACTCCGAGCGTGACGAGGTGGTCCGCCACCGCGTCGTCGAACTGCCCGAAGCCGATGGTTCGTCGGAGGCGGGAGGCCGCGCGGGGTCGCCGATGTGCGTCTTGGGTGTCAGCCTGCCCTTCGTTGTTGTCCGTTTGATGGGTGGCTGCGAGGGCGAGTCGTCGCGACCAGTTGTACGGACGCTCGACCTGCGCCAGGTCGAACTGGCCGAGGTCGGTCGTGGATACGCCATGGCGTTCGCCGCCGCGTGCCGACCGCCACCGAGCGGTGATGGCTCAACGTCGAGGCGCTCGGGCCGCGGCTGGGCGCGAAGATTCGGTAAAGCCCGGAGGCGGGAATAAAGCCCCGGCGGCGTGCCCTCTACCCTGCGGGCGCGCTGCCGGGTGTTGGTGTGCGCGCCGAGTTTGCAGCTCATGATGAACTACGAAGCAGGAGAACCGCCGATGCCGATCCGTACCAGCCGTCGCCCCGTCGCCCGCGTCCTTGCCGTCGCCAGCCTTGTTGCCTTTGCGGGCGGCCTGGCCGCCTGCGCCACCGGCGGCGCGGGCTCGACGAGCCTGACCCGCAGCGACCAGCGCAGCTTCGAGGCCGCTGCGGGCGAGGCGGAGGTCGTCGCCGTCATGATGACCGCCGACTGGTGCCCCCCGTGCCGTACGCTCAAGCCCAACGTGCAAGAGGCCATGGGCCGCATGCCGTACAACAGCGTGACGATGGTGATCGCCGACTACACCGACCGGCGCAACCCCGCCGCGGTTCAGACGCTGGCCGACGCGGGCCTGAGCAGCCTGCACGAGAGCAACGGCGGCAAGACCGGCATCGTGTACTTCCTCGATGCCCAGACCGGCACCGTTCTGGGCCAGGTCAGCGGTGGCAACACGACCGCGAGCCAGGTCCAGGGCGCCCTCGAGGCGGCGGTTCAGGCCGCGGGCTGACGCACACAGTTAGCTAAGTTCCCCTGTAACAAGACAACGGCGACCTGGCCCACGCGGTGCCGGTTCGCCGTTGTGCGTTTAGTTGCCGAATGTGTGGCTTGCCTCGGTGGCCCAGGCTGCTTGGTTCAGGCCGCCTCGCTCTGGATCGCCTGGCCCTCGTCCTGGTTGCCGCTCGAACCCAGGAACAGCGTGATGGGGCTGGAGAACGCGCTCGTGCCGCCGACGCGCTCGCCGCGGACGCGGTAGGCGATGCTGGCCACGCCCGTGGGCGTGCCGCCGTCGATGAACACGCGCTCGGCGATGGTCGTGATCGTCGACCACGGCGTGGTCAGTCCGTCCGTGCCGGTCGTGCGACGCTGGATCGTGAAGACGGTGCCGCCGTGACGCGTGCCCTTGAAGCGCAGGTTGGCCCGGCCCTCGGTGTCCAGCGTGACGGTGAGGTCGGTGGGTACGGGCGGCTCGCCCAGCGGCTCGCGCGGCTTGGGCGGGTCGATCTCCGCCAGGGCGTAGACGCCGTCGGGGTTCTGCTGGTCCTTGGCGAAGGTGTTGATGTTGCGCAGCGCGCTGCGTGCGGTGGTGGTCGCCTCGCCGATGGCCTCGTACCACGCGGTCTTGGCGGCCGGCACGGCCGGGCACGGCCGCAACGGGCGGTCCGCACTCGCGGTAGAGGCATTGGCGATATTATGATCTTGGATGGAGCCCGTTATGCGCACGCCCACGATTCTCGTGTTTCCCGCCGCGTTCGCCCTGTCCGCCGCGGCCCTCCCCGGCTTCACCGCCGCTGGGTCGCCGGGCCAATCGCCAGCGTCGCAGGACGCGAGCGCGTCGCAGGACACCCAACAAGACACCAAGCAGCGTGCCCAAGCGCGGGCGACGCTCGAGGCTCGCGTCAAGGCCGCCCGCCGCGACGGCGACGATCAGGCCCTCGAGCTGGCCGCGGTCGCCTTTACGCGCCTAGGCGACCATCGCCGGGCGGTCGAACTGCTGACCGAACTGGTCGATGCCGGCGAGGGCAAGCTCGAGCGGGGCGAGCGCACGAACACGCGCGAGCTTGCCGACGCACTGCGCTTGCGCGGCCAGTACCGCGGCGTGCTTCCGGGGCCCGAGGGTTCGGCCGAGGCGTGCCTGGCCGAATTCACGCGCAGCTCCGAGCTGCTTGAGGCGGCCGGGCGCACGGGCGACCTGATCTACCGCAGCGTGCAACTCCAGCGCGCCGGCCTGCTGATGGGCATGGGCCGCATCGATGAGGCGCGGAAGGCGAACGACGCAGTGCTAGAACACCTGCCGCTGTCGATGCAAGGTGGGCAGCGCTACCACCGCTCCGACCTCTGGCGCGACGTGCAGCTCAAGCATCGCGCGGGCGAGCTCGACGCGGCGGTGGAAGCTCTGGAGGCCTTGCTCGAGGCGACGCCGGCCGTAGGAGCGGCCGACATGAGAGAGTTGGAATTCGAGCTGGGCCGGCGCCGCACTCTGGCCGAGTGGCGCGAGCAGCTGCGCGCGCAGCACGAGGGCGACGACACGCCCAGTGTCGCCTACTTGCGTGAGCTGCGAGCCATCTGGCAGGACGAGCGTTTCCGAAGCTCGCCGGACATCCTCGTCGTGGGCCAGAGGATCATCAAGGCCCACGCCTACCGCCACGACCAGCAGCGCCGCCTGGACGCCAGTGTCGAGGTTCTGGGCGTGCTCGACCTGTACCGTGATCGGTGGCTTGATGATCCCTCTTCGGTCTGGCCTCGCGCGCGACTCGAGCGTCGCATGGACGACATGGCAAGGACCATCCTCAGCGGCCTGCAGGGTGCGGCGAACTCTGGCCGTCCGGCATTGCAGCTCATGGCGTTGGACCGGCTGATCGCTATGGCAACCGATGCGCAGCTTCGCGAGAACCTAGAGATGCAGCGAGAGAGCCTCCGCGAGCGAATGGCCGCGGGGCGATATGGGCCGGAGTAAGCAGTCCCGCGTCGCCGCGTACAGCCCCTGCGGCTCTTGCAGCAGCTTCACGATCTCGGTGAGCGCCCACGCCGCCATCGCGCGGCGTACGACCTGTGCCTGGCGTGCGCGTTCGAGCTGGGCGAGGGCGTGATTGTGTGCCCCGAGTGCGGGCTCGCTCGGGTAGGAGCCTAAACGGTGGACGCGTCGATGCCATGGCCCGCCTCGGTGCTTGCGATCGCCGATGCGGTCGAGCTCGATGCGGCCGCGCCCATCGCCATCGGCCGCGTGGGCAACACGATCCATCGCGTTCGATTGCGCGATGGCGGATGGGGCGTGCTGAAGCGCGGCGGTGGGGCGCTGGGGGGCGACGAAGCCAGGGCCGACGTGCTGGCCGAGGCCGAGCGGCTGGCGTGGCTAGATGGCCGTGCGGGAGCGCCGCGGCTGCTGTGGACTGGCAACGTCGGCGAGCACGCGGCGTCGCTCGCCACGCACCTGTCCGGCCTGCCGGCGCACGAACGACAAGAGAACCCCACGCACGCGATCACCATCGCGGCCCGAGCCCTCCGCGCGGTGCATGAGCTTCCCGTGAGGGCGTGCCCATTCGGCGAGCACCGTGATGCGGGTGATGTCGTGATCCATGGCGACTACGCGCTGCCGAATGTCATCATCGGCGACGAAGCGGTAGGCATCGTCGATTGGTCGCTCATGCGCGTCGGCGATCGCAATGAGGACATCGACGACGCCGAGCGGAGCATCGGGCGGAACTTCGGCGAGCGATGGGTGCCGAGATTTCGTGAGGCCTACGAAGGAAACGGCTGACGTTCAGCCCATTGAACGCCGGCACGCGTCAACCGCGTCCGAGCGTCCAAGCACGAAGAACCCCCACACGAAGTACGCGGCGACGCCCAGTGTCCAGAACCCGACGAAGGTGAGCAACGCGACCATCGAGCCGCCCGAGGCCGGCGAGCCCTGGCCGCCACGCAGCGCGCTGTTGGCCATGACGGCGAGGATGGCGAGCACGCCCGCGGCGAAGAGGAGGTGGGCGATTCGCGCCGCGATGCGGGCGACGTTCGAGCGCATCAGCACGCCGCAGCCTAAGAGCACAAGCACGCCGAAGACCAGCGCATACGGGTTGCGCTGGCCGGGCGGGAAGAACGCGGTGATGACCATGATGCCGCCGAGCAGCACGTCGATGATCGCGACGGCCCGCGCCTTGGTGGGCAGGTCGCCGACGCGCACGCCGGGCGTCCCTTGCTGAGAGGTTCGGGACCCAAGGGCGGGCGGCTGGATGCTCATCGCGTGGACGGTCTCCGTGGTCCAGATTCAGGCGATCGATGCCGGTTCTTGCAGCATCTTGACGATCTCGGCGAGCGCCAGCGCCGCCGTCGCACCGTCGACCACGCGGTGGTCGCAGGCCAAACTCAGCGGCATCTTCTTGCCGACGACGGCCTGACCGTCGCGGACGACCACGGCGTCGTAGACCTTGCCCACCGCGAGGATGCCGACCTCCGGGGCGTTGATCACCGGCGTGGCGAACATGCCGGCGTGGCTGCCGACGTTGCTGATCGTGAAGGTGCTGCCGGAGAGGTCCTCGCGGGCGGCCGTACGTGTACGGGCGCCGTTGGCGGCGTTCGCGATCGCGTCGGACAGACCAACGGCATCCATCGCGTCGGCATCGCGGATGACCGGGACCATCAGGCCCGCGTCGGTATCGGTCGCGATCCCGAGATGCACGGCGTGGTGCTCGACGATGGTCTGGTCGTCGCCCGAGCCCTCGACGCGCGCGTTGAGCGCGCCGAAGCGGCCGCCGGCACGCGGGGCCATGGTCTTGCACACGGCCGACGCGACGAACGGCAGGAAGCTCAGCTTCGTGCCCGCCTCGGCGAACTGGCGACGCAGCGCATCGAGATCGGTCACGTCGGCCTCGTCCATCACCGTGAAGTGCACGGCGGTGTCGACCGACTGACGCAGGCGGTTGGCGATGGTCTTGCGTACGCCCTTGAACGGCGTGCTGGCATCGCCTGCGCTCGCAAGGCTTTGCTGCGCAGGATCGGGAATCGGCCGCGCACTCGCGGGCACGTAGCCCGGGGCTAGCGGGACACCGGCGCTGCCGCCGCCCATGCCCGGCATGCCGTAGGGCATCATCATGGGCACGGGCATCATCATCATGGGCATGGGCATGCCCATTTGAGGCATCCCCATCTGCGGCATGCCGTAGCCCATCTGTTGCGGCTGGTATTGGGGCATGGGCTGCTGCTGCATCTGCGGCATCGGCTGGGGCTGGTACTGCGGCTGTGGCGCCGCCGGGCGTGGCATGGGCCGGAGCGTGGTGGCGGGTGCGGGTGTCGCGGCCGGTGCTGGCTTCGCGGCCGGCGCGGCAGGCTTGGCCGTGGCGCCGGCGGAACCCGCGAACGCGACGAGGTCCTTCTCGAGCACGCGGCCGCCGATGCCACTGCCGGGCACGGCATTGATGTCCACGCCCATCTCGCGCGCCTTGCGACGCACGGCCGGGGTGGCCAGCGCCTTGCCGGCCTGGCGGGTGAGGCCGGGGGTGTCGGCGCTCATCTTGCCGACGACGGTGCCGTCGTCCTCGCGCGCGCCCTCGGCAGCAGCGGCGGTGCCGTTGTCCGCGGTGGGCTCTGGGGCACTCGAACCTCCACCCACGCCCTCGAAACTCACAAACGGCTCGCCGACCTTCATCGTGTCGCCGTCATCGCCGTGGAGCGTCTTGATCGTGCCGGCACGCGGGCTGGGGATCTCGGTGAGCGCCTTGTCGGTCTCGACCTCGGCCAGCGCCTGCTGCTCCTCGACGGTGTCGCCTTCCTTGACGAGCCACTTGATGAGCTCGGCCTCTTGGAGGCCCTCGCCGATGTCGGGCAGGAGGAAGATGTTGGGATCGCTAGAAACTTTGCCGGCCATCAGAAGCTCCAGTCAAATCGAGTCGAGTTCGAGGTAGGGTCAGGCGGATGGAGTGGTGTCCTTGCCCTTTGAATTGCGAACACCGAGGATAGTCCCCCAGATCACCAAGGCACCAAATAGTGTGATCACGATGCCGCCTGGGATGCCCCAGACAAAGTCCAGCACTCGGACAAGAAAGCCGGTGCGCCGTCGCACGCCGTCGTAGTCGCCAATCTCCATCCCAGGGTTGACGAACATCGCGATGCCGAGCCCCAATATCAGCAATCCAATGATCGAGCTGATGATCAACTCTTTCACGCCTGTCTTCTGCTCTTCGGAGTTCTCGGTCGTCATCTGGTCAATCCCCCTCTAAAGCGGCTTAGTACGCGAGCACCTGCTCGATGGCTTCCTTGATGCGCGGGGCTTCGGGCAGGTAGTGGTTCTCGAGCTTGTAATACGGCATCACGGTGTCGAAGCCCGTGACGCGCTGCACGGGAGCTTCGAGATGAAGGAAGCACTTCTCCTGCAGGATGGTCGCGATTTCGGCGCCCATGCCCGCGGTGCGTGCCGCTTCATGCACGATCACGCAGCGGCCGGTCTTTTGCACACTCTCAACGATCGTGTCCTCGTCCATCGGATAGATCGTGCGCATGTCGATCAATTCGACGCTCACGTCCTCGGGCAGCTCGTCGAGCGCGGCGAGAGCCTGGAAGACGGTCGCGCCCCAGGTGATGACGGTGACGTCCTCGCCCTCACTCAACACCTTGGCTTCGCCGATCTCGACGGTGTAGTCGTCCTCGGGCACGTGCTCCTTGTAGCTGCGGTACACGCGCTTTGGCTCGAAGAAGATGACCGGATCGGGATCGCGAATCGCCGCGAGCAGCAGGCCCTTGGCGTCGTATGGCGTGCTGGGCATGACCACCTTGATGCCCACGTGATGGCTGTAGATCGCCTCGGGCGAATCGCTGTGCAGCTCGGGGGCGTGGATGCCGCCACCAACCGGAACACGCACGGTCAGCGGCACGGTGACCGCGCCGCGGGTGCGGTTGCGCATCCGGCCGGCATGGTGCACGATCTGGTCGTACGCCGGCCCGAGGAAGCCCTCGAACTGGATCTCGGGAACCGGCAGCATGCCGTTGATCGCTAGCCCGATGCTCGTGCCCAGGATGCCCGACTCGGCCAGCGGCGTGTCGACGACGCGGTCCTCGCCGAAGCGCTTCTGCAGGCCGTCGGTGACGCGGAAGACGCCGCCGTTGAGGCCGACGTCCTCGCCGAGGACCATGACGCGATCGTCGCGTTCCATCTCCTGGGCGAGTGCGAGGTTGATCGATTGGACAAGGTTCAGTTCAGCCATGAGTGTGTGTCCTTCTCGTAGGTCGCGTTAGCGTGCGGCCCGGGCACCAAGGCCGGCTTGGTCGGGGTTCTGGCCGAGCGAGGTCGTGCGCATCGTGTCGCGCTGCACACGCAGGCTCTCGGGGATCTCGGCGAACGTGTAGTCGAAGATGTCGGTGACGTCAGGCTTGGGCATCTCCTCGGCGGTCTTGACGACCTCCTGGACGATGGCCTTGGCCTTCGCCTCGAGTGCTTCCTGCTTCTCGTCGTCCCACAGGCCCTTGTTCTCGAGGTACTTCCGCAGGCGGATCAGCGGGTCCTTGGCCTTCCACGCGTCGAGCTCGCTGGTGTCGCGATAGCGCGACGCGTCGTCGGCGGTGGTGTGGTCGGCAAGGCGATAGGTTACCGCCTCGATGAACGTCGGCCCCTCACCCTTCCGAGCGCGGTCGTGGGCTTCCTTCGTCGCGAGGTACATCGCGAAGAGGTCGTTGCCGTCGACCTGGATGGTCGGGATGCCGTACGCGAGAGCCTTCTGCGCAAACGTCTCGGACGCGGTCTGCTTCTCGCGCGGCACGCTGATGGCCCAAGAGTTGTTCTGGCAGATGAAGATGCACGGCACTTGCAAGACGCCGGCGAAGTTCGCGGCCTCGTGGAAGTCGCCCTCGCTCGTCGCGCCGTCGCCGAAGTAGGTCAGCGTGACGCTGTCTTCCTTGCGCATCTTGGCGGCCCACGCGATGCCCGTCGCGTGCAGCATGTGCGTGCCGATCGGGACGCTCAGCGGCGTGATCTTGACGCCCTCGGGGATCTGGCTGCCGCGCTCGTCGCCCATCCAGTAGGTCAGCACCGAATGCATGGGCAAGCCGTGCATGAACAGGGCGGCGTTCTCGCGATAGGCCGGCACGAGCCAGTCCTGCCCCTTGCGGGCGGCGAGCGCACTACCGATTGCGGCGGCCTCCTGGCCCTTGTTCTGCGGGAACGTGCCCATGCGGCCCGAGCGTTGCAGCTTGAAGGCCACCTCGTCGTATTGGCGGCACACGGTCATGTGCTCGTACGACTGCTGGACCTGCTCGTCGCTGAGCAGATCCTTGCCCAGCTTGCTGTCGAGCTTGCCGTTCTCATCGAGCACGCTGAGGTGCTGGATCTGGGTCTTGTAGGCGACCGTACGGGGCATGGGTCGTCTCCTGTGTTCCTTGGATACGCCGGAGGAATCCGGCGGGGTGGTTCGATTCGTCAGACGCAAAATCCGGCTGGAGCCCAAACCATCGAGAGCGCACGATAGCCGTCGGCCCCCGGGTCGAATCGATCAGTGGGGGTCGGCACGAGTGGTCGCTCGGCCGATGGCTATCGGGGACGCCCCGAATGAGAGGTTCTCTGCGGAACCAGTTTAGCTCGCCGCGCCGGCGTGGGCTTCCAAGCCGATCTTCTGGGCGGCGTTGTCGCCTGGGAACTGCTTGATGGCGTCCTGCTTGGGCGTGCGGCCCTGGCCCTTCTGCTCGGTCGGGGAGCGTTCGGGGATGATGAACGCGTTGGACGGCATCGTGGCGTTGTGGGCGAGCGCCGCGTCGGCAGCCGCGAACAGCGTGTCGTCCGCGTTCTCGTACAGCTCGCGCCAGTTGGCCTGGATCCAGGTCTCGGCGAGATCGAAGAAGTGCAGCGCTGCTCGCTTGTTGCGCTCCATCTCTGGGCCGGAAAGCCCTTCCCGGAGGTCCTTGTCCAGGCGGCTGAGCGTGCAGCCGAACGCGTGAAGGTAGATGGCGTTGAGCGCCAGTCGGGCCTGGGGGATCTGCCGGCTGACCAGTTCGGCGTCGTAACGCTTGCTGGTGATCTTGAACTGGTGGCTGTGCTCGCGGATGAGCTTGGCAAGGCGGTCGGCCTGCGGGCGCAGGCTCGCGTGCACCTTGCTGATGCTCGGCGCCTTGGGGCGGATGCCCAGGAACACCTGTGCGCCCAGCGGCACGGCGGCCTTGATCATCTTGGGCTTGAGCAAGTTGGGCACGATGCGGGACAGGTTCTGGCCGAAGCTCTCTTCCTTATCCCAATCGACCTTGAGCTTGACGCCGAGCATGCTTTCGCCGAGCTGCTTGCCGCCGTAGCCGAAGATGAACGACCACATGAGATCGTTGCTGCCCTCGACGATCGTGTTGATGCGGCTGTCGCGGAAGATGCGCTCGACCTCGTTCTCGGTCATATAGCTCTCGCCGCCCATGATCTGGACCGCGTCGTTGACCGCGCGCCAGCCCATCTCGGAGCAGAAGACCTTGCAGATGGCCGTCTCGACCATGATGTCCTCGTCGTGGCGATCGAGCATGCCGGTGGTCATGTAGAGCACCGAGTCCATCGCGTAGGTCAGCGCCGCCATGTGGGCGATGCGCTGCTTCACCAGGTCCTTGTCCGACAGCGGGGCTTTGAACTGGTAGCGCGTCTGGCTCCAGCGGATGGCCTGGTCCATGGCGCGCTTCGCGCCACCGAGCATGCCGGCGCTCAGCGTGCATCGGCCGTAGTTCAGGCACGTCAGCGCGACATTCAGGCCGCGGCCTTCCTTGTGCATGAGGTTGGCCTTGGGAACCTTCACGTCCTTGAAGCGGATGCGTGCCTGCCACGTGCCGCGGATGCCGCACTTGCTGCGGTTCTTCGAGTAGATGTCCACGCCCGGCATGTCCGGGTGGCAGACCAGCGCGGTGACCTTGTCCTTGCCGTCGATGTTCTGCTTGCACATGACGGTGAACAGACCGGCGATCGCGCCAGACGTTGCCCACTTCTTCTCGCCGTTGAGGATGTAGTACTCGCCGTCCTCGGAGACCTCGCAGCGGGTCTCCTGGCCGCCGGCGTCGCAGCCGACGTTGGGCTCGCTCAAACAGAACGCGCTGACCCACTCCTTGGCGAGCTTGGGCAGCCACTTCTCTTTCTGCTCCTGAGTGCCGAAGAGCATGACGGCCTTGCAACCGATCGACTGGTGCGCGCTCACGAGCACGGCGGTGCTGCCGCAGTACTTGCCGATGGTCTCGAGCACGCGGTTGTACGCGGTGATGCCCATACCCAGGCCGCCGTACTCCTTGGGGATGGTCATGCCCAGGACGCCCAGGTCGAACAGGCGGTCGATCACCCAGCGCGGGATCTCCTGCTCCTGGTCGATCTGGATGGACGGGTGCTCGTTGGCGAGGTAGTGCTCGAGCTTCTCGACGAGCTCGTCACACTCTTTCTGGGCGTCGGCCGACGGCTGCGGGTAGGGCAGCATGAGGTCCTCGCGGAAGCGGCCCCAGAAGAGGTTCTTGGCGAAGCCCATGGATTCCGGCTCGGCGCCAAGGAGCTCTTCGGCTTCCTCTAGCAGCTTGCGGTCGGCCTCGGAAACGCCCTTCATCTGCTTTAGGTCGGCCATCGGTCGGACTCCTCTCGTCGTCGTCAAATCGGTCTACGGCGGCCGTACTCGTGTCTTGCTTGCTGCAGGTGCTGGCAGCGTGGGCTATTCGACCACGCCTCGGCGAGCCATCAGGCCCGTCGGCTCCTGTGCGACACGCACTGCCGGGTCACCACCATTATTGGTTCCATCCGGCTCGAAGTCGCCCCCGTGCGGGGTCCTTTCGGCAAGCCAGAACCGACGCTGGGGAAGCCCGCGGGTCCGATCACGGGGCTCGCCCGCGAGGCCTTGGCGCACGCTCGGGCTCGCTCGGTCAGACGCGAAGGCCGTACGCAACACGCGGGCGACCAGCAACGAGCCCCCCGCGCGAGCGGGGGGACTGGAGGTCCGTTCGCACTACTCTCCCCCGTGCCACACACGCCGCACCAGCCAGACGCGTCCAGGCTCCAGCGCGTCGCCCGGACGCTGTACATCGATTCGGGGCTGCCCGCGCCCATCCGCAACGCGAAGCTTGGCTACGTCGTCACCTTAACCGTCGCCGTGATTGCGTTGCTGGCCATCTTCGCCCTCGCGTGGCTGGGCGTGGGCCCAGCCCCTGGCAACGCGCCGATGTATGCCTACTTCATCCTGATCGTGCTCACCGCGATCTTCTGCCACTACCTGTCGAAGCGCGCCCTGCGCCACGCCGCCGCCGCCGACCACCTGCTGTGCCCCGAGTGCACCTACGACCTGCGCGCGCTGGGCGAGAAGGGAACTTGCCCCGAGTGCGGCCGGGCGTACGAGCACGACGCGGTACGGGCGCAGTGGCTCGATGCCGAGCGGCGGCTCAAGGGAGATTGACCCGAGCGATCGGCGGCCGCCTTGCCAGCCGTGGGCGCGAGGACGCGGGACCGAAGCGAAGTTCGACGCGACGGCCGCGAGCGGCACGCGGGCGAGCACGAACGAGCCCCCCGCGCGAGCGGGGGGACTGCGCGCCCGCTTGCTCCACCCTCCGCCATGTCCAGCACCCCCCGCGAGCCCCGCCGAACGCTGCGTCATCGCCTCGTGGGCTATTACGTCGTCGATGGCGAGTCGCCCGAGGCCATTCGACGGCCGATGCGATGGAGCCTCGTTGTACCGGGGCTGGGCCTGCTTGGCCTGGTCACCCTTGTCGCGCTTGATGCCACTGGCGTCGTGGCCCGGCCCTATCCGGCGGCGACCGTCTCGATTGTGGGCGTGACATTCGCGTGCGTCTGGCTGTGCCATCGCATCGCCAGGCGCGCCCTCCGCCGCGCCGCCGCGGCCGACCACCTGCTCTGCCCCGCGTGCGCCTACGACCTGCGCGCGCTCGACGACGTGGGCGCCTGCCCCGAGTGCGGCCGGGCGTAAGAGCACGGCGCGGTGAGCGCGCAGTGGGTTGATGCGGAGCGGCGGCTGGAGCGCGAGTAGGCCAGCACGGCGGACCTAGCCTTGGCCATGCGAACGCCCACGCCCGAGCACGCCATCTCGCCGTCCGCGCGGCTTGGCCTGCTTGCCTTCCCACCAACCGGAACGCCGCCCCAGATGCGCCGCGTGTGCCGGCGGTTCGTCTGGGGAGGCCTCGTCGCGATCATGGCCGCGCCGTTGCAAACGCTTGGCCGCATCTGGCTGCCTGACCAGACGGTGGTGTTGGCGATCGTTGCCCTCGTCGTCGCCCCACTGGGCGTGATCGTCGCCGTCCGGGCCTTTTGCGAGCACCAGCGGCTGATGCCGACCGCGGTGCCCACGGTCGAAGAGGGCTGAACCCGGCGCGGCCTTGTTGATCCAGCGTAATACGCCACCGGTGCCTGCCCCGAGTGCGGCCGGGCGTACGAGCACAAGGCCGTGCGGGCCCGGTGGGTTGATGCGGAGGGGCGGATGAAGGGCAGGTCGTGACGTCGGTCCTTCACGCCGCGCTCAATGCGAGTCGCGAGCGTCGATCAACGCTTCAGCTTCCTGCACCGCACCCGAGGCGAGCCACACCATCCCGAGGGCCGAGCCCGCCAGCCCGAGGCACAGGCCGAAAAGCATCCATAGCACGAGGGCCTCGTCCATCCCGAGGATGCCCGGGGCGAGCGGCAGCGCCACCCAGGGCAGCGCGAGCGGGATCCCGAGCAGACCCGACGGGCCGGGCCGGCCGCCGCGCTCGATGACCTGATCCCGGGCGTCCTCGACGCCGAGGATCAGCAGCGATACGCCCACGCAAAGGGCAATCAAAGATCCGTAGGCCAGTGCCGAGGCGAGCCCGGGCAGGGCCAACTCGACGAGGGGAGCGCAGGGGCCTCCGGCCACCACGCCTGCGGCGGCCATCCACACGCCCGTGCGAAGTTTCCTGCGCTCCTTCCGGTCTGTGCGCTGGTGATCGTCGCTCTCGCCGACGCGCAGGCGTGGGCGGCGGCGCACCGCGCGGTCGAGTTGGATCACGAGCACGAGCCAAAACAGCAGCATGGCACCGCCGGCGATCGGGAGCACGATGGCCCTCGGTATGCGGCCCTGGATGCTCGCTTCGGCGATGAACACGACCACGCCTAACAGCGCCAGCCCGGGCACCATGGTGAGCCCCACCGCCACCCGCCGCATCCGTACCGCCTCGAGGCGAAGATGCTCGATTTACACCAGGTTGCACTTGTGAAGATCCCACACGGGCCAACTCGCCGCAACATCCAGCCCGCACTCGGGGCACGGCTCGCCGGGAACGCGGCCGATCAGGTCGTACCTGCACCGATAGCAGGGCACGCCCGCCGGCAGCGGCTCGGCGGCGACAGCCTCGTGATCGGTCACTGGTTGCCGGGCCTCGTCCATCGCCCGATCGTTGGCGCAAGTGGGGTTGGTCGGTTCGGTGGCGGGGCCGATGGGTCCTCCGTTGGGGCCGCGGCGCTCTGCGCCGGCACGTTGATGTCCTACGTCGCAGCGCTCGCGCTCCGCGCCGGTGCGATTCGACTCCGCGCCGGCACGATGATGTCCTTCTGCGCAGCGCTCGGGCTCTGCGCCGGCACGATGATGTCCTTCTGCGCAGCGCTCGGGCTCTGCGAGCGCGCGGTTATTGGGACGGGCAGCCACGCTGGCGGGCCGCCAGGCCGGTTGGCGCGCGTTCCCGGACGTTGCGTGGTCCCGCGCCCATTCCCGGACCAACTCAAGTGGACAGAAGAACGGGCCGACGCAGGGATCGGCGGTGTCCCGCACGCGCGTGCGGGGCCGCCCGGCCGGGGCACGGGCACTGGCCGTGTGCACCCCAGTTTCAAGGATGAAGTTCCCATGGCAGAGAGCAGCTCAACCGTGCCCGCCGGAGACCGGGCGTCCCTCGAATTCACCCAGCAGCGCGCGGCCGTGTGGGCGGCGGCGGGCACCGCCATCGGCCTGACGACCGAGGACACCGCCGCGCTGACGCAGACCAACACCGATGCGCAGGATGCGCTCGACGATCGCACGGCCAAGGCCGCCGAGGCGAAGAGCAGCACGATCTCTTGGCACGCCGCGGCGGCGACAAACCGCGACCTCGCGCGTGATCTGGTTCGCAAGATCCGCACGTTCGCGCTCCAGCAAACCGACCCCGACGCGATCTACGCCGCCGCGCAGATCCCCGCGCCCAAGACGCCCGGCGGCCTGCCCGAGCCGGCCGTGCCGACCGACCTGAGCGTGACCTTAGATTCGCAGGGCCGCGCGGTCCTCAAGTTCGAGAGCACGCGCTTCGGCGGCACGGTGTGGACCATCGAGCGCCGCACGGTGAGCACGCAGGGCTCGATCTCGGCGTGGACGCTCGCGGGCACCAGCATCGAGCGCGAGTTCGCCGACGAGCAGACGCCCAGCGGCGTGGCTAGCGTGCAGTACCGCGTGCGGGCCGAGCGCCCCAGCGGCACGAGCGCGTTCTCGACGCCCGTCACCCTGCTGTTCGGCGCGGGCGGGGGCAACAACAACGAGGTGATCGCGTCGATCACGCCGCAGGGGCCGATCGAGAGCCAGGCTGGCTGAGGCTTCGCCGTACGCCTCGCCGGCGGGGCCATGCGCCCGCTGGCGCGGTCGGCCGGTGTCATCGTGTCCGACGCACGGGCGGAGCCCCCTTGAAGACAAGGGCGGCTGCGCCCGTGCTCACGTCATGAAGGTGTGTTCTGTCGCTCGCTCCGATCGCGTGCGGGCAAGGCCCGGGCCGCTCAGCGGCCGCGCCGCAGCATGCGCTCCGCTCGAAGACTCGCCGAGCGGATGCTGCGGCGGTGTTGGGCTCGTTGTGTTGGTCGTTGTCGTTGTGCCTAGGGGCAGCCGGCGTCGAACTCGTTCTGGAACTCGAGGAAGTCGAAGATGGTCGGCTGCCCGTCGCCATCAAAGTCGGTGCGGGCGTCGCCCAACGCGAACAGCCGCTGGAACGCCAGCAGATCGAAGACCGACAGCTCGCCGTCGCCGTCGATGTCCGCCCGGCAGGTCCGCGGGCAGCGGTTGAACAGGACGGGCAGGTCCGGGTTGCGGGTATCGGTCGTGGCGATGTCGGTCCGCCCGTCGCCGTTGAGGTCCGCCAGCGCGAACCCGACCATGGTGCGGCCGGTACGCAGGATGGGGCCGATCGAGAACCCGCCGCCGCCCACGCCTGTGAGGATCTGCAGGCCGCCGTTGCCGGCCGCGACCAGGTCGGGAACACAGTCGCCGTTGATGTCGGTGGACTGGACGCGGGAGATCGCGCGGCCGGTGGCCAGGTCGCGTCGCGTGCCCAGCCCGCCCCCCAGCCCGCCCATTCCGTCACCGGGCAGGTAGGCCAGGCTGCCGACGAGGCTCTCGGTCGTGATGAGGTCGGCCAGCCCGTCGCCGTCCACGTCGTCGATCGCCAGCAGGTCGGTGCGCGGGGGGACCGGGTGGTTGCTCCGGGCGTTGAGCTCGCGATCGACCAGCTCGAACACGGTGCTGCCCTGTTCCAGGGCGCCCGCGATAATGGCGACGTCCAGCTGGTCGTCGCCGTCGAGGTCGCCGGCGACCAGCGAGTCCGAGCGATCGTCGACCCGGAGCACGAGGCGGTCATCGAAGGCGCCCGTCCCGTCGTTGTACGCCACGAGCACGCGATCGCGATCGAGCAGCGCGACGATGTCCGGGGCCCCGTCGTCGTCGGCATCGACCAGATCGAAGTCAACGCCGGGCAGTTCGGCCTCGAAGGCCCAGGCCCACCGCAGGTCGCCGCCGCCGGTGTTGGTGAGCACCTCGAACTGCTCGTCAACGCCGATATCCGTCAGGACGACGGCGTCCAGGTCGCCGTCGAGATCCAGGTCCGCCAGCCGCGACCGCAGGGCACCGCCGCGTAGCGGGAGCGACCGCGCGTGCGCCAGCCCGGCGTCGGTCTGCTCGAGCACGTCCACGCGCGGGTTCCTGGACACCGCGATCAGGACGTCGGCATCCCCATCGCCGTCCAGATCACCGGCGGTCGCGTCGATGAGGCCAAGGCCCTGCGGCACCGTGGTCGGCACGAACCCGGGCAGCGCGAAGCCCGCCGTCCCGTCGCTGACCAGCATGGTGACGTCCCGATCGCGCAGGTTCACGCAGAGGACATCGGGCGAGCCGTCGCCGTTCAGGTCGCCGGTCGCAAGGATGGTCGGCTCGCTCCCGACGTCGATGGGCATGCCGGTCGAGAAGCGGCCATTGCCCCGGCTCTCCAGCAGGAGCACGCGATCGTTGAAGAAGTCCGCCGCGGCGACATCGGCGTCGCCGTCACCATCGAGATCGGTCGCCACGATCGCGCGAAGCGAGAGGCCACCGGGCGAGCATTGCTCGTTCACGAAGACGCCGCCCTCGTTCAGCCGGGTACACAACAGGCCCGACGACTGGAGGGTCCAGATGAGGTCCTGGTCGCCATCGCCGTCCACATCGCCAAACGCCACCGCCTCGGGCGTCGCGCTGACCGGGTACTCGTCGAAGCGGCCGAACTCACCGGTTCCGTCGTTGGCGTAGACCCGAAGCCACGCACCATCGAGCGTGAAGATGGGCACCGCGATGTCGATGTCGCCGTCACCATCCGCGTCGCCCAGGGCGGGCCTCAGGAAGAAGCTCGCCGACAGGAACTGATCGGTCAGCTCGAAGAAGCCCTGCCCGTCGTTGAATAGGAAACGCAGCCCGCCACCGGCTCTCGCAACCAGATCGACGTCGCCGTCACCATCGAAGTCGGCGGATGCCAAGTCCGACACCGACACGCCGCTGCTGGAGGTGACCGGCAGCCCGAAGCCGCCCAGACCGTCGCCCGGCCGCATGTCGAGTTGGCGGACCGAGTCCCGCAGATAGACCAGATCGGGCCTCGCGTCGCCGTTGAAGTCGGCGATGACGACCTTGCTCGGTCGCGTGCGAGCGGGGAACTCGATCTCCAACGTCTCGAGGCCACCGCCAGGCCTGGAGACGGCAACGGTCAGCGTGTCGCCGAGCTGGTTCGCAACGGCAACGTCGTCCCGTCCGTCGCGGTTGAAGTCGCACACGGCAATCGAATCGGGACCCTCGCCCACGAGCAGGTCCCAAGGAGCCGCGAAGGGAACGGCGCAGGGGTCGTCGCCGGCCTGCCGTGCCGCGGCCGCGTGCGGCGGTGTGGCGGCGGACGCGATCAGCACCAGGGCCGGCCCGATCAGGCGCCATGGCCTGAGACGACGAAGGCTGGGGTTCGATGGCACTGCAAAGACCTCCCTGTCTGCTGCACGCACATGCGAAAGATGCTGCGATTGTAAGTTCATGCTTCGCGCATGGCGAGCGTCGCATCGACTGCCGGGTCAGTTCGGATCGACGCCGAGGCGGTCTAGATACTCGAGCGCGGACACGTTGCCTTCGCTTGCGGCCCGCTGGTACCACTCGATGGCCCGCTCGCGCGAACGTGCCACGCCCTGGCCCTCCTCGTACATGATGCCGATGTTGACCATGGCGGTGGGCGACCCCGCGTTGGCGGCACGGCGGTACCACGCCATCGCCTCGTCGTCGTCCCGGTCGACGCCCCGCGCCATCGCGTAGGCGAACCCGATGGAGGCCATGGCGTCGGCGTGCCCTTCCGCGGCCGCGCGGCGATACCACGGCATGGCGGCCACCTCGTCCGGTTCGGTCCCCTCGCCGAAGAAGTAGGCGTTGCCCACGGCGTACATGCCATCGACGTTGCCCCCGTCGGCGGCGCGACGGAACCAGCCGAGCGCCCGCACGAGGTCCAACTCAACGCCCTCCCCGTTCTCGTAGGAGACGCCCAGGTTCATCGCCGCCTGGGCGCTGCCCATCTCCGCCGACTCGCGGTAGAGCTCGACGGCTTTCACGTGGTCCTGCTCGACGCCCTCGCCGAAGTCGTACATGTAGGCCAGCGAGCACATGGCATCGGCATCACCGAGCTCGGCGGCCTTGCGGTACCACACCACGGCCGCGGCATCGTCCTCCGGCACGCCCATGCCGTCGTCGTACGAGATGGCCAGGAAGTACATCTGCAGCACGTCGCCGGCCGCGGCGTCGATGAACTCCTGTCGCACGACGTCGCGGTAGTCGGTCTGCTCGAGGACGGCGTCGCGGTTGGTCAGGGCCAGCAGGCGGTCGGACAGCTCGAGATCGGCCATCCTCTGGGCCCTCGCGTCTTCGTCGCCTCCGGCCGGTTCGGCGCCGATGGTGAAGCGGGTCATCATCGCGGCCGCCAGCGGGGCCAGTTCCCGGTCCTGGGCCAGCAGCACCGCCCGGCCGGCGGCGCGCCAAAGGTCGCCCGCGACGGCGTCGGGCCACGACAGATCGCCCAGGTGCGGCCGAAGCAGCGCCAGCACGCCGGTGGCCTGTTCCTTTTGCTTTTCGGTGTCGATGAGTTCGGCAATCGCGTCCAGAGCGGTCTCGGCCTGCCGTACCTGTGCGGCAACACGCGCCGGGAGGACGGGCCGTTCTTCCGACTGCACACCGCGCGGCGTTTCGGGCATGGCCGGCGCTTCGGGCTGGGCGAGTGCGGTACAAGCCATCGCGAGCAGAGCAACGGTTGCGGTCTTGCAGAGCTTCGAGATTCGCATTGCGTGTCCCTTATTCGACAAGTTGTCCGCCAAGTTATTCGCCGAGCCCTCGGGTTACTTGCCCTTGCTGAAGAACGCCTCGATCGCCGCCGTGCCCGCCGGCTCGTGTCGTAGGCGGACGAGGTGGTCGCGCTCGCACTGCAGCGACGCCGCCCAGCCCTTCTCCAGCCCGACACCCACCGCGTCGGCGACGGCCCTCGCGGGGCCGCTGTCCCCGAGGTCGTGCTTCACCGACGCGAGCGCTTCGCGCACCGGCTCGGCGGTGCGGCCGATCCAGCGGTGGGGGGCGCCGTCGCGCGTGGGCGGGGCGCCCTGGCCGCGGATCCAGTCGGCGGCGAGCGAACGCAGGCCGCCGGCGTCTTGCGCGATAAGGTCGAACAGCCCGGCGTCCGCCGCGTCGGGGTATTTCATTGGCGTACCCGCGGCGGTCTGGCGGATGGCATTGCCGGGCTCGATGCGCGCCGGCAGCAGGTTGGTGCCGCCCCAGCCCGGGCAGATGCTCAGGCCGGCCTCGGGCAAACCGATCGGGTAGGGCTTGGCGCCCGGCGCGCCGATGAGCCCGTCGCAGTGCATCGCGAGCTCCAGCCCGCCGCCGAGCGCGGCGCCGTTGATCGCCGCGGCCGTCCACACCGGCATCTGGTGCAGCCTCGCGTACACTGCGGCCCCGAACTCCAGGTACTCGTGCAGATCGGCGTCGCTCAGATCCCGCACGGCCTTCAGGTCGGCCCCGGCCACGAACACCTTCTCGCTCGCGCTGGCGAGGACGACGCCCGCGACGCCATCAAGCTCAAGCCCATCGAGCGTGGCATCGAGCGACTCGAGCAGGTCGCGGTTCAGAACAACGACGGGGGCGTCCTGGGTCAGCTCGACGATGAGGACGGGGGTGCCGCGGTCGTCGGTGTGGACGGGAAGGATGGAAGTCATCGACAGGTCTCCGCAGATAGATCAAGTGCGGAGCCAGTGTAAGCCAAGGCCTCAGTTCTCGCTTGAAAGGCCCTCAATGCCCGAAGAGCATTGCCCATGGACCACCCACCCGATTTCATCGGCGGCCTACGCGTTGTCCGCTGGACGCTGATCGATGAACGCCACCGCCCAACGAAGGACTGTGTGTACAACGTGGATGGTCGGGATTGGGGTCCAGCTCATGGCTTGGCGATCTGCGAGGAAGAAGGCGCTGTGGCATACTACTTGTTTGGATGCGACGAGCAGTGGGACTGTGTGACAGACACATGGCACGAGTCGCTCGATGACGCATTGCAACAGGCGGAATTCGAGTACGTAGGCGTCACTGCGACCTGGCAGAGCCGGTGAACAAGTTGGGCGCGACCAAATAGAAAGCCCGGGCATACGCCCGGGCCTCATTGCGTTCAATTCAGCGATCACTTACTTGTCGATCGGCCCACGGCCGCTCGTGCCGCGAGCGTCGTCGATCGTCGCGTCCACCGAGCCGGGCACGGTGGCGAAGCCGCCGCGTTGGCCGCTGGTGCTCGGGCGGATGAACAGCTCGACGCGGCGGTTCTGGGGCGTGCCACCGGTGGAGCTGTTGGGCACGAGCGGTCGGTGCTCGCCCCAGCCGGCCGCGCTGATCTGGTTGGCCGGGAGGCCCATCGTGATGAGCTGGCGACGCACCGAGATGGCCCGGTGGGCGCTCAGGTGCATGTTGGTCGGGTGGCGCTGCGCCGTCCTGGAGCTGATGCGCTCGCTGTCGGTGTGGCCCACGATCTCGAGCTCATAGCCCGTGGCTTCGGGGGCCTTCAGGATCTCGGCCAGGTCGGCCAAGCTCTCCTGGCCTTCGGTGGTCACGGCATCGCTGCCGCTGGCGAAGGTCAGGTCGCTGGAGAACCGCAGCATGCCGCGATCGGGGTCGTACACGATCCGGCCGGCGTACTTGCGGGCCAGGTTCCGCAGCGCCTGGTCGGTGCGGCGGTCGAGGCCCATGAGGGCGACGGTGTCGAGCGACTCGCCCAGGGCAAGCAGCTGGGCCTCCATGGCGGTCAGGTCGCCCTGGGCGCCCGAGAGCGCGGAGTTGGCCTGCTGGGCGGCACCTTCGGCCTCTTGGCGGAGGCGGCGCTCGTTGTCGATCTGGCCCTGGTAGCTGTTGCGTTCCTGCTCGAGCTGGGCCAGCTGCTCGCGGAGCATGCGGTTGTCGCGCTCCGAGGCATCGAACCGGCCCTGACTGACGCATCCGCCGAGCGTCGAAACGAGGAGCCCGCCGAGGGCGGCGATGGCGAGCGGGCGTGCGTGTTGAAAGAGTCTGCGGGTCATCTGGATCCTCCGTGCTAGACCGCATGTGGGCCACTTCGTCGGCCCGGTCTTTTCCTGGGCGGTGCGTGCGTTGGGCGTCCTGCGCCGCTCGTACTATCGGAGTGCGTGGATCGAGCCCATGACATCCGAGCCCATGACGCAAGCCGTGAGCCCAGTGCATCCGTCGGTTTCCACGCGCCCGACGGTTCACGATATGCCGCACCCATCGAGCCGAATGGTGTTTTGGCCGTCACATGCGCAGGAATTGCGGACGCTCGGGGAACTCGGCGCGCAAGCGACAGCCTGTTGGTACAAACGACAGGCTCGCACGCACGACGAGTCCTCGCGGTCGGCTCCCAAGACGAAGTCCAAACCCACCCGGCCTGGGCAACGGCGCGGCGGGTCGATCTCTCCAACTGCTTCGTTGCACCCGCCCTCGTCAACGCGCACGCGCACCTGGACCTGACCCACATCGGCCCCCAGCCCATGGGCGAGGGCGGCTTCGCGGCCTGGATCGACATGGTGCGTCGGGGTCGCTTGGCCGACGAGGCGGCGATCGCCGAGAGCGTGCGCGAGGGCGTGTCGCTCCTGCGACGAGGCGGCACGGTGGCCGTGGGCGATATCGCCGGCTCGGTGAACGGGGCCCCATCGATCCAGCCGGCCCACGGACTCGATGAGGCCGGCGTACTCGGTGCTTCGTTCCTCGAGTTCTTCGGGCTGTCGCCCGACGGCGCGCCGGGCGTCGACGCGGCGCGCAAGCGGGCCGCGCTGCTGAACACGGACACAATCCAGGTTGGCCTTTCGCCCCATGCCCCGTATTCGGTCTCGCTGGGCGGATACGCCCGGGCACGCGAGGCCGGGCTGCCGATCTGCACGCACCTCGCCGAGAGCGTCTCCGAGCACGCGATGATCGCCGAGGCGAATGGGCCCATCCGCAACTTCCTCGAGGGCCTCGGCCAATGGACCCCCGAGATCGCCGCCCAGTTTGGCACGGGCCAGAGCCCTGTCCAATTCGCGGCAGGCGTGATCGATGGGGTCCTGTCGGTCCACCTGAACGATCTGCAGGACGCCGACATCGAGTCGCTCGCCAAGTCTGGAGCCCGTGCGGCGTACTGCCCGCGTGCCTCGGCGTACTTCGGGGCCCCGGATGCCTTTGGCCCCCATCGATACGGGGAACTGCTCGACGCGGGCATCCCAGTAGCCCTCGGCACCGACTCGGTCATCAACCTGCCGCCCGAGGATGTCGAGGCTCGGGGTATCTGCGTGCTCGACGAGGCCCGGCTGATCGCCGAGCGCGATGGGACCGGTAATCGCCAGTTGCTGGAGATGCTCTACGTCCACGCACCGATGGTGCTCGGCCTCGAGCCGGAGGCCTTTAGGATCGACCCGGACGTCGAGATTGCCGGCTTGATCGCAGTACAGCGACGTGGCAACGATGCGGCGTCGGGTCTGGTTGTGTCGGCGGGGCCGATCCTGTTCCTGTAGATATGCAGATTTTCCTGTGATGCAAGAACCACTCTTGCCTGGTCATCCTAAAGTTCCGCTGAGGTCCATGGAGACGCGATGAGCCGGAAGTGGCAGCAGGTCAAGCGATGGGACGACGAGCACCTGACGGGTGCCTTGTTGCCCGTGAATTGGGTCCTCCGCCTGTTCAGCAGCGTCCTGTTTGGTGTGGGTCTGCTTGTCGTGGTCGCGATCTACGGCGCCTTGGCCAGCCTGCCCGTTGGTCTGCTGATTACGGGCCTGACCTGGACCATCTACGGACTCACGCTGGTGGGCTGCATGGCGCTCGTCGGTGGGGGAGCCATGGCGCTCGCTGCCAGACTGTCTCGCTCGGGCGAGCGCGGCTGGCGGTTCTTCTTCATCGTGATGGCGATGATCATCGGCGGACTCGTAGCGATCGTCGGGTGGTACCACCTCGCGTGGCCGCACCTGCGGTACGACTCGATAAACAGCGAGGGCTTCCGAGTGTTCGGCGCCGTCGCCGACGAGTACGCCGACGTCACGATCCGTCGGTTGCCCTTCTTCGAGATGACCGAACTCGAGTTCTATTCGTGGTGGCCGCTGCGGATCGTGCTCGTGATGTTCGTGATCACGATGATCGTGAGCACGGTGCGACGCATCGCGTTCAACCTGCCAAACCTTGGTGTTCTGACGGTCCACACGGGCATCATCCTGCTCGGGCTCGGCAGCATCTACTACGGGGCGATGAAGCTCGAGGGCGATGTGCTCCTGCTCGCCGGCTCGCCGGGCCGCGACGGCATGCCGACCGAGGGCCCACCGCAAGGCGGGTTCTACGACCGCATCAAGGTCGCGCTCTGGGTGAATCAGGGCCGGGGCTGGGACCAGCGGCTCGTCCGCGGTGTTCCGAGGTACAACGCGTACAACCTCAACGCGGGTCTCGGAGAGAGCGCCCTCGAAGCGGCCGAGGTCATCCGCCCGATCGAAGAGGGTCAATCTCGATCGCTTGCGGTCTCGGTGCCGCCGTCGCGCTCGGGTGTGACCGACGGCGACATCCAGTACCGCATCGTGGGCTACGCGCCGTACGCCGAGCAGCAGACCGATTGGGTCTCGGTGCCGCCGCCAAAGAGCGGCCCGGCCAATCCGCTGCGTTTCGTCGAGTTGTACAGCCGCGTGCCGGTCGCGGGCTTGCCGGGCGACGACACGAGGCCGATGTTCCGCTTCTTCTTCGTGCCCGGCCAGCCCCGCCTGCGGCTCGCGCAGATTCCAATGTTCGTGGTCGACTATCGCATGGGCCTTGACGAGGCGAGCTGGCGCGAATTCACCGCACCGGCCCCCGCGGAGGCACGCCACGCGCTGGCGATCACCATGCCGGGTGAGGATGGGCCGACGGTTATCCCGATCGAGGAGGGGCGGACGTTCGAGTGGCGCGGCCTGAGCTACGAGGTCGAGCAGTTGCTCCCCGAGCCGCCGTTCCCGATCATCACCGAGGGCTTTGAGAACACCACGAGCAGCGTCGCGATCGTGCGCATTACCGAGGGCGACGAGGTCCGCTCACGCTGGATCTACAGCCGCTTCCCCGAGATCAGCCAAGACCTGCTCGAGGGCGAGCAAGAGGGCGGCATGCCCAACCGCTCGGGTGCCGACGAGGATCTCGTGCGCATCCGCTACCTCGACCTGACTGGCCTACACGTCGTCATCGACGAGCGTGAGGATGGTCTGGCCCGAGTCGCCGTGCGCGAGCCGGGCAACACGGTGCGTGTGATCGAGGATGTCGCCAAGGGCCAGCGGTTTTCCGTGCTCGACGCGATCGACCTCAAGCGCAGCGGATCGTGGGACCACGCCGAAGAGGTCAAGCGGCCGGTGCCAGTGCCGGAGATCGAGCGCGAGGGCGAGTTCATCGGCACGCACGATCGGGCGATGGTCGCGGTCGAGATCACCGTGCCTGCGACGCCCGAGGCGCCAGAGTACAAGCGCGTGGTATGGCTTGAGTTCCTGAAGTATCTCAACATCGGACAGCGCGAGGCGACACGCGTCGAGCTGCCCGATGGCCGGAGTGTCAGGCTGGCCTTCGGTCGCGCACGGCGCGTGCTGCCGGGGTTCCAAGTGCGCATGGTCGACTTCGAGATGGTCGCCTACGACCATCGCGGCGCGCCGCGAGACTACAGGTCAACGGTGCGCGTCGAGCCGATCGGCGGTGTGGAGTGGTTCCAGCCGTACGTCCGCAAGACCCAGCTGAACGCGCCGCTGCGTGCGCCGTTCGTCTGGAGCGACGAGCGCAACGCGTTCATGAACACCCTGGGCTTTGTTGGCTCACGGCTCGATCCGGCGCAGTTCAAGTTTGCCCAGGCTGGGTGGGACGCCCAGGGCTGGGAAGAGACGCAAGTCAGGGCCGATCTGGGCGAGATCCCCGGGCCGTACGCCCAGTTCACCATCCTCCTCGTGGGCAACAACCCGGGCATCCACGTCATCGCGCTCGGCGGCGTGCTGATGGGCATCGGCACGCCGTGGGCGTTCTATATCAAGCCCTGGATGCTCAAGCGTCGCAAGGCCAAGGTGCTCGCCGAGCACGAGCGTAAGAAGGGCTCGTCGAAGCAGCCCGACCCGATCGCGCCTTCCGGCGCGGCTCAGGAGATCACCGCGTGAACCGATGGCTTTTGGCGATTGTGGCGAGCTTGTTCGCGAGCACGATTGCGATGGCTCAGTATGCGCCCGCGGGCAATGTGTTAAAGCCCGACCGCGAGAGGAGTTCTCATCATGTCGGCAAA
>ERZ1740058.503-NODE-503-length-29203-cov-12.945931_pt1 | contig 29203 bp, 23 predicted proteins | sample MGYA00581745_ERZ1740058 | MGnify/ENA primary metagenome ERZ1740058 (study PRJEB43018, sample SAMN04849742) | marine metagenome | isolation source: floating plastic debris | place: Pacific Ocean | collected 2008-08-30 | study: EMG produced TPA metagenomics... | reverse complement strand
ACCAGCCCCATGAGAAGTTTGTATTCCCTGAGGAGGTTCTACCCCGTGGTAACGCTCTCTAGTAATTCCTACGTTGGTGGGCGCGACCAGCAATCTTCAGGTTTTGCCTGGTGGTCTGGTAATGCTCGCTTAATCAATCTGTCGGGTAAGCTGTTGGGTGCTCACGTCGCCCACGCTGGCCTGATTGTCTTCTGGGCAGGCGCGATGACCTTGTTCGAGGTCGCGCACTTTGTTCCTGAGAAGCCGCTTTATGAGCAAGGCTTCATTTTGTTGCCCCATTTGGCAACTCTAGGCTGGGGCGTTGGCCCTGGTGGTGAAATCATTAATACATTTCCCTACTTTGTAGTGGGTGTTTTACATTTGATTTCCTCTGCAGTCTTGGGCCTAGGTGGTATTTATCACGCCATTCGTGGTCCCGAAATGCTGGAAGAGTATTCTTCTTTCTTCGGCTACGACTGGAAAGATAAGAACCAAATGACCAACATCATTGGTTATCACCTGATCTTGTTGGGGCTAGGAGCTTTCCTATTGGTGCTGAAGGCGACCTTCTTCGGTGGCGTATATGACACTTGGGCGCCGGGTGGTGGTGCGGTTCGTGTCATCACGAATCCCACGCTTAACCCTGTGAAGATCTTTGGCTACGTCTTGGGTTCTCCCTTTGGCGGCGACGGCTGGATTGTCGGCGTCAACAGCATGGAAGATATTATCGGCGGTCACATTTGGGTCGGTATCCTCTGCATCAGCGGTGGCATCTGGCACGTTTTGACCAAGCCGTTTGGTTGGGCTCGTCGGGCCTTTGTTTGGTCCGGTGAGGCCTATCTTTCCTACAGCTTGGGCGCTCTATCTCTGATGGGCCTGATCGCTGCTTGCTACGTTTGGTTTAACAACACTGCTTACCCCAGTGAGTTCTATGGTCCTACCAGTTCTGAGGCTTCTCAGGCTCAGGCCATGACTTTCTTGGTGCGTGACTTGCGTTTAGGTGCCAACATTGGTTCCGCTCAGGGTCCCACTGGTTTGGGTAAGTATTTGATGCGTTCTCCTACTGGTGAGATTATCTTCGGTGGTGAGACCATGCGTTTTTGGGACTTCCGTGGTCCCTGGTTGGAGCCCTTACGTGGCCCCAACGGTCTGGATCTAGACAAGATGCAGAATGATATTCAAGATTGGCAAGTTCGCCGTGCGGCTGAGTATATGACTCATGCACCGTTGGCTTCCATCAACTCTGTGGGTGGTGTCATCACTGAGATTAACTCCGTGAACTATGTGAACCCCCGTCAGTGGTTGGCTGCATCTCACTTTATTCTGGGCTTCTTCTTCCTGATTGGTCACCTGTGGCACGCGGGTCGTGCTCGGGCGGCAGAAGCAGGTTTTGAGAAGGGGATTGACCGGGCGACTGAGCCGGTATTGGCCATGGATGACCTGGACTAAGATCCAGCTTTAACAGCTTACGGGTTTTACTACCCAGCGAAACCAGCTCCTGCGGTAATCGTGGGAGCTGGTTTCGTTTTGCAGATAATTTTGAAGGGCAGTGCGATCGCATAAATTTGACAGTCAGGCGCAAGCCTTGCCGTCGCGAGGAGGTTGCATCCTTCAGGCATATGGTTGAACGGACCAATCCAGCGACCGGTCAAGGTAGTTTTCTAGTTCGGCACCTGAATTTTGTGGCAGCGGCTAGTATCCGCTCTTTAAAGCCCGCTCAACCTCGCGTTTTTCCTGCTTGCGCTTGAGCGAATCGCGTTTATCATGCAGCTTTTTGCCCTTGGCCAGAGCTAGCGTCACCTTAATCCAGCCGCGCACCACGTAAATTTTGAGAGGCACGAGCGTCAACCCCTTTTGTTCAACCTTGCCAATCAGTTTGCGAATCTCGCCCTTATGCAGCAGCAGCTTGCGAGTACGGCGTGGGTCGTGATTGTATTGCTGAATGGTGGTGCTGTGGGGCGAAATATGGACATTGTGTAGCCAAATTTGACTATCTTTGACTTGGGCAAATCCATCTCGTAGATTAGCCTTGCCTGCCCGAATAGATTTAACTTCGGTGCCTTTTAGTTCGATTCCCGCTTCATAAGTTTCTAAAATTTCGTATTGGTAGCGAGCCTGACGGTTATCGCTCAAAACTTTATAGCCGTTACTCGAATCCGCCATATTACTTGTTTACTCCACCACAATGCACCACTCGTGCAGTTCGTACTCAACGCACCCGTGCTGCACTAGAGGATCAGCCTGGACGATCGCCTCAGCCTCGGTTAACGATGCTGCCTCGAACAGCAGCATACCGCCGCCAAGTTCGGCCCAATAGCCAGTGCGCGCCTGATGTCCTTTAGTCTGCAAGTCTTTGACATAGGCCACGTGAGCCGGCACATATTGATCAAACTTCGCTTTGTGAACGATGCCGCGCTCTATTTTGACGAACCAGGCCATAAGCAAATTCCAAACAAACGCTAGCAGATTACGCCTGCTGATAAGACAAAGGCTAAGGATGCTTCACTCCAGCGACAAGTACAGCCAGAAACTAGCTTCGCTCCTCCCCTTATCAGCATACTGATTCCTAATCTGCCATCGACTCATCGTAACGGAATTTCTTGGCTGACTGCGCATTTATGTAATCTGGTCTTTGGCGAGACGTGGAAACTGCAAGCGTTGATATGAGGACGGTTTTGAGACCACAATTGAAAATCTAAAATCGAGAATTGACATTGTTCAACTGTCCATGACTGCCAAATCCCAAACTGCCGCCGCTGTTGCCAAAAATCGTTACTTTTTAGCTCTGATACCGCCGCCTGCGATTCAGGTCGAGGCTACCCAACTGAAGCATTACTTTCGGGAAAACTACCGCAGCCAGGCGGCTCTCAAGTCACCCCCTCACATCACCTTGCAGGCGCCATTTGAATGGCCAGACGCCGGGCGCGATCGCCTACTGGCTACCCTGAGCAATTTTCAGTGTACGACCGCGACTGTTCCGGTGACGATATCAGGCTTTGGGGCTTTTCCACCCCGGGTGATTTATCTTGCCGTTGAACATACCGCCGCTTTGATGCAACTCCAGGTCTCGCTGAGTCAGCATCTGGCTCACCATTTAGGCATTATTGATCTGCGATCGCGAGATCGTCCCTTTCGTCCTCATCTCACCGTAGCCTTTCGCGATCTTAAGCCAGCCGCCTTTCGCAAAGCGTGGCCCGAATTTTCCCAGCGGCCAGCCAACTATGCCTTCACCGCGTCTAACTACACTTTGCTACGACATACTGGCAGGCAATGGATTTGCGAGCAAGAATTTGTTCTGCAATGACTCTCTTATACTCAAGAGAACATTCACTGCAGCGAGCTTTCCAGATATTGAGCTACTCCACGCCCAGCGATCGCTCTTTCTTTACCGCACTTTTTCTGTTCTTTCTGCGACATGGCCGAAGATGCTAAGCTGTCGCGAGGCTCACGAGGCTGACGGTTGTTCTTCAGAAGAGGGCGATGGCATTTCGGCTTCCTCTTCTGGAGGAACTGCATCCGAATCCTCGAACACAATACGCAGCAGCGGTGGAGCGACAAACGTAGTCAAAATTACCATCACAATGATCGCTGCCTCCAGCGATTCCGATAGCGCCCCGCTGGCCGACCCGACCCCTGCAAATACCAGTCCCACTTCGCCCCGTGGAATCATGCCTACCCCAATCGCCAGCCGATTGATGCCCGGTTGACCAAAAACCGCAAATCCTGTCACGACCTTACCGATAATGGCTACCAGCACCATAAATGAGGCAATAATCAAGCCTTCGCGGTTGTCTGGATTAAGCGGATTAAGCACGCTGACGTCAGTGCGGGCTCCCACTGTGACAAAGAAAATCGGCACCAGCATGTCAGAAATTGGAATAATCTGCTCCTCCAATTCCTTATGCTTCGGCGTTTCCGCCAGAATTAGTCCAGCCGCAAAAGCACCCAAAATGGCTTCCAACTGAATCGTCGCGGCAATATATGACAACACGAACGCAAATATCAAAGACGTGATAATCAGTTCGCCACGAGTTTGCATTTGCTCCACCAGTCCCACAAAGATGGGACTGAGTAAGCGACCCAGAAGAATTGACCCGACTAAAAACGCCGCAGCGCTGACGATCAAAATAACCACATTGGAAATCTCGATTTCGCCAGTTTTGGCCAAGCTTGCCACCACCGCCAGCACAATGATGCCGAGCACATCATCCAATACAGCAGCACCAATGATGATTTGTCCTTCCTTAGAGCCCAGCTTTTGAATCTCGGCTAGCACCTTCGCGGTAATGCCGATGCTAGTGGCCGTGAGCGCCGCTCCGGCAAAGACTGCCGGCACGGTGGCAATATCAAAAATAGCAATCAATCCGGCAGTACCCAGGGCGAAAGGAACCACCACGCCAATAACGGCGACAACTGCTGCCTGGGGCCCCACCCGAATCAGTTCCTTCAGATCAGATTCAAGACCAATCTCGAAGAGCAGGATGATGACTCCCAGTTCAGCCAGAACCGAGACGACTTCGCTCTCGCCGCGAAAAACGGAGAGCAGCCCTTCAGCTCCTACATCGCTGGTGCGATTAACTAGCTGCATCAGCACGGAGCCAGTCTCACCGGCACCTTCGGGGAAGACAATTAGGTGCAGCGCCGAGACGCCTACCACAACCCCTCCCAGAAGCTCTCCTAAAACCGGAGGTAGGTTAATTCGGGCACAAATTTCGCCCCCCACCTTGGCTGCCAAATAAACCGTAATGAGGCTTAGCAGCACCCCGGCGAGAACTAGCGGCTCAATCTCGGCTTCTGTGGCTTCGGCAAGGAGAGGGAGCCAGCCTCCTTTTATCGCCAACAGAGAAGAGAGTGTGCCGACAAAACTGAAGCATGAAAGTGCATCCACCATGCGGTCTGAATAAACGCGTCTTTCATACCTTACATGAGTTCCGCAGTTTGCCAATGTTCAGCCCGATCAACTATTGACGCGGCTGACCATCTAAAAGCCGTTTTTTTGATTTAGCGATCGCCTTCCCGTCCCTTAACGGCATCCCCAAGAACCTAGCCAAACCGTCATTCTGCATTGCTTCATGACGCGAACTATGGACAGACTGCGTAGATTTTGCAGAACTATTCCGTCTGGTAGATTTTTTAGATAGGGGACTTATGCAAAAGAAGTTCTTTGTATGCTCTCTGATCTGACCAATGTTGAATGCGATTTCCAAGCTATTTTAGGAACCAAGGAGCCAACATTGGATTCAAGTATGTGAGTCTATAAGTCGCTAAACGTAAACTGAAGCTGCCGAGTCTTGACTGAATTCAGTAATTTCTCGTAAAACTTCTGTCGTCATCGATCTCAGCAATCGAGCATAACTAATTCCGGTAACAATGCGGTCAGCCTTGTAGGATTAGGTTAACTTTATGCCTGATGTGCATTTTGTTGGTGTGGGCTGTTTTCGTGTTTATGACACCTTTTACTCAGCTGCTAAAACCGGCTTATGGGCCTTTAACATTTTCCCTGCGCTCAATATCGACAGCAGCTCCATTAATCGTTGCTGACATTCTTGGGTTGACGGTTGCCGCATACGTCAGCGTTATGGTGCGGTATGTATTGGGAGGCCAGTACGAACCGATGCTTTATTGGAGCCTCTGGCCGCTTTTGGGCATGGTGGTTTTGATATACGCTCTAGCCCGACTCTATCCTGCTGTAGGCCTGAGCCCAGTAGAAGAACTGCGCCGCCTGTGTTTAACAACAACGCTACTTTATTTTGCCTTGGCGGCAGTGATTTTTATCTTTCGCGAAGGTACAACCTATTCTCGGGGCGTCTTTTTGATGGCTTGGCCTTTATCAATGGCTGGGGTGTGGCTGGCGCGCATCAGTGTCAGGCATCTAGTTGCGCCGTGTGCCTGGTGGGGATTTCCGGTGGTGATTATGGGCGCTGGCCGCACGGGGGCGCTAGTCATTCGCACGCTCAAACGTCAGCCAGGACTGGGCCTAAAGCCAGTAGCTGTGCTAGATGATGATCCAAAGAAGCAGGGAGCCCTCGAATCAGTGCCGGTTTTGGGTAAGTTGGCGATCGCTCCCTACATCGCGCGTGAGCGCCAAGTTAGCTATGCGATCGTGGCGATGCCTGGAGTGCCGCGCGAAAAGCTGCTGGCAATTCTCGAGCGCTACGGTCATACCTTTCCCCACTTGTTGGTGATTCCCGACCTGTTTGGCTTTTCCAGTCTCTGGGTGGGCGCCACCGATATGGGCGGCATCTTGGGATTAGAGATTCGTCAACGGCTGCTGCTGTATGGGCCGCGACTGACCAAGATGGTGCTTGACTGCGTGCTGACGATATTAATCGGCTTGCTGGCACTACCTTTATTTTTAGCGATTATGATGGCCGTTAGAATCGACTCCCCAGGACCGATCTTTTACGGTCACTATCGACTTGGCCGTGGAGGCCGGCCATTTACGGCGTGGAAGTTTCGCTCGATGGTCGTGGAGGCCGATAGCGTTTTGCAGCGTCACCTAATTGACAATCACATGCTGCGCGAAGAATGGGAGCGCGAACGCAAGCTCAAAAGCGATCCTCGCATTACCCGGGTGGGCCGATTTTTGCGCCGTACTAGCCTCGACGAACTGCCCCAGCTTTGGAATGTGCTGCGCGGTGAAATGAGTTTAGTCGGGCCGCGACCGATTGTGGACGACGAGACCATCTATTATGCCGATAAGTTTGAGCTGTATAAGCGCGTACATCCTGGAATTACTGGCCTATGGCAAATTTCTGGTCGTAACGATGTGACCTATGCCGAGCGAGTAAATCTTGACGCTTATTATGTGCGTAACTGGTCTGTTTGGTTGGATATCTATATTCTATTAAGGACGATTAGGGTAGTGATAATCGGCGATGGCGCATACTGACGTACGATCGCATTGGCTAATACCGGCAACGCCGCCGTGGGATCGTATCTTGCCCACGTGTGTGGGACTCTTGTCTTATCCCTACGTCATGGCAGTGGGGCTAATCGGGTTTGTACTGTTGGGAATCTGGCAGACGATTTGCCGTCCACGGGCCCTATTTGAGCTATTGGCCAAAAGTGGTTTTTGGGCGATCGCGCTGTTGCTGCTGATTAGTTCAAGTCAGGCGACTTTTACGGGCGAAGCTTACCTACAGCTCGCTCATTTTTTACCCTTCTTCTGGTTCTGGGCATTTTTGACAGTTTACTTACAGGAAACCGCCAATCCTTGGTCGCAGATTTATCGCTGGTCGCTGGTGCTGGTGTTGGCGTCCGTGCCGCTAAATCTGTTTGGCATTGTGGAATATATCTTCAAGTTCACGCCCACCGCTGCCCTGCTGCCCTATTTCCCTCTAATCGACTGGCTCTATTTGGGGGACTTACACGTGCCTCGGGCCTTTTCGCTATTTGACTATCCCAATACCTTAGCCAGCTATCTCATAATGATTCTGGGGCTTAATTTGGGGCTGATCTTCTTATCCGATAGAACATCGACTTGGAAATTGCCAGCTGGCTGGTGCCGCCTGCTGATTCAAGGCAATATTCTGCTGACCCTGGGCTGTCTATTTTGTTCTGGGTCACGCAATGGTCTACTAGCGGCGATCGCGCTGCTGGGGCTGAGCCTGTTACGCATGCGGGCCAACCATTGGGGACGATTGCTTGGCATTGCCGGCATCTCGTTGGTGGTGGTGACAACGCTAAGTTTTGGCGTGGCGGGTCGCTCCTTGTCGTGGGCCTGGTTTACGGATGATCCACGGGTTAAAGTTTGGCAGTTGGCGTTGGCCATGATTCGCGATCGCCCGCTGTGGGGGCAGGGACTGGGCAATTACAAACTGCTGTATAACGGCGAAATTCCCGGTTACAGCTACATTGCCCATGCTCACAACTTTTGGCTGACAATGGCGTCAGAAGCCGGCATATTGGTGACGGTCCTGTTCACGCTAATCGTGGGCGTCATCTGCTATCGCGGCTATCGTGCTTTGCAAACGTTACGTCACCGACCGACCGAACAAGCGTTGCTGCTGGGCTACGGTCTCTGTTTTATAGGCATCACCCTATTTTCACTGTTCGATATCACTTATTTTGAGGCGCGGGTAAATGCTTTGGCCTGGCTCAGTCTGAGCGTGATTGCTGCGGCCCCCGAGATCAGCCGACAGATTCAGCGATCGCCTTCGGAAAGCTAGCGTTCTTAATAGCAAATCGCAGTTGAACTCGGTCATTTTTGATTGCTACGTTCCTCCCACAGTAACGCTTTTGCTTCTGCTTTTATCCTCCATCTTTTAGCTGTAGGAGTCTGGAATCATGCTCTGCACGAATGCTTTACTACAAATACCGCTGTTTCAGACGCTGCCACCGGAGCGACTACAGTGGATTTGCGAGCGCTCTACTCACATCCTTCTGGCAGCAGGAGAGGTCCTGGTGAGCGAAGGTGAGCCACCCCGGGGCTTTTTTATCCAAATGAGTGGACAAATCACCGTTAGTCGGCGAGCCAATGGTGTTGACATGCCCGTTGGCCGCCATGAGAGTCCCTCGTTTTTTGGCGAAATTCAAGTGCTGACGGAAGATGCGGTACCGGTTACGCTAACGGCAGATATTGATACTGATCTGTACCAGTTAAAATGTCCGGACTTTTTAGACGTCTTGCATAGCTGCCGCGAGTTTGAGCGCGACATTTTTCGCACGGTCGAGCAGCGGCTGCGGGGACTCCAAAGCTTTATTCAAACGCGGGAAAAAATGGCGGCCTTGGGCACGTTAGCGGCGGGACTGGCCCATGAATTAAATAATCCCGCGGCGGCTCTCGTCCGGGTACTCAAGGACGTGCAGCCAGCGCTGCTGGAACTGCAGCGGATGAATTTGGTTTATGGTCAGCAGCAAGTGGACGAAGCGCACACTCAGGAATGGCTGACGGTGCGAGATCGCGGCTATGAGGCGATTGCTCAACCTAGCCGTGACCCGATGGCCCAGAGCGATCGCGAAGAGGCCTTGGCCGACTGGCTCGAAGACTACGGCGTTGACAATGCCTGGGAACTGGCTGAACCTCTGGCTACCGGGCAGGTGGCGCCTGAAACTTTGAACACTTTAGTCGCCCGCTGGCGTGATTCTTCAACCGAGCTGCGCGATATGGGCATCCGCTGGCTGGCCCTGTCTTTCGAGGTAATGGGCCTGGTGCAGAGCGGGCTGGATGGAGCCGAGCGGATTTCCACCCTAGTTCAGTCCATGAAATCCTATTCCTACATGGATCGAGCGGCCCAGCAGCAGGTGAATATCCATGACGGCATTGAAGACACGCTGCGGTTATTTGCCTTCAAGCTGAAGTATGGCATTCAGGTGAAGCGTCAGTATGAGTCGGATCTGCCGCCAATCATGGCCTTTGGTAGTGAGCTTAATCAAGTGTGGACAAATTTGCTTGATAATGCCATTGACGCTCTTAACGAGGAGCCGCCTACTAACGCGCCGCCCACTGTTACCATTCGCACCTGTCATAAAGAGCAGTCGCTGCGGGTGGAATTTGAAGATAACGGTCCGGGCATTCCCATCGACATTAAGAACCGCATTTTGGACCCTTTCTTTACCACAAAGCCCATGGGCAAAGGCTCTGGACTCGGACTGGATATTGCGCGGCGCATTGTTGAAAACCGTCACAGCGGTAGCCTGATGGTGGACTCAATACCCGGTCGTACCTGTTTTATCGTGTTGCTGCCGTTGTCAGACTAAAGCTCATCAAGCCAATGCAAGCAATCAGCGTCATGGGCAATTTTGACACTAGCAATTGCCGACGTCACGTCTAGGGACTGATGATGTTGGCTTCGTCAGCCGTCATTTTGATTTTTTGCCGTAGACAGGTACGGCGACTCCAGAAAAAGGCTCCAAATCCGACTGTCAAGTTGGCCACTGTCGCGGCCACAAAAATTCCCAAGGGGCCAGCGATGCGTCCTCCCAGATACGCGAGGGGGATATAGCAGCCCAGCATGTGGGTGGCCGTGATAATAATTGAGGGCACGGGCTTGCCCATGGCGTTAAAGGCCGAATTGGTTACTTGCATCATGCCTGCCGCGCCATAGCTGATGGGCACGAGCCAGAGATATTGCGCCGCGATCGCAATCACCCGCGGATCGGGATTAAAAATTGCCGCCACAAACCGTGCTCCCAAGGCTAAGATGACCGCCATCAAAATGCCCCAGCCGAAACAGAATCGATAGCTGTAACTTAAAGCCTGACGTACCCGTTCGATTTCCTGCGCCCCCCAGTTTTGCCCGACAAACGGCCCCATACTGGCTGCCAGGGCCAGCATAGCGATGAGGGCCAAAGACTCAACTCGTGAGGCTAACCCAAACGCCGCCACGGCTGCCGCTCCGTGAAACGCCAGAAAACTGGTAATCACGCCAATCGAGATGGGGGTAATCATGCTGGCAGCGGCGGCGGGCAGTCCCACAGCTAAAATATCGCGCCAGCACCAGAGGGTTTCCTGTAGCGTCGGCAGTTGACTAGAGAGTAGTTTTTCTTTGAAGCGCAGCACTAGCAACGCGGCGACTAGGGAAACGGCCCGTGCAATCACCGTAGCGATAGCGGCTCCCTGCAGCTCTAGCCGTGGAAATCCCAGCGCCCCGTTGATCAGCAACGGATCGAGAATAATGTTGGTGCCCGCCGCCACCGTCATGATAATGCTCGGCGTTAGCGTGTTGCCCGCTGCCCGAATGGCGCTGTTACCCACCATCGGCACCACCAAAAATACGATGCCAAAGTACCAAATTCGCATGTATTCGCGGATAAACGGCAGGATATCTGGGCCAGCCCCCAACATTCGAAACAGGGGATCAATCGTAAACAATCCCACACTGGCAAATAACACTACTGCCGACAGCGCTAGGGTCAGGCTGTTAGTCGTAAACCGCTGCACTCGTCGCATGTCGCCTTCACCGATCGCTCGGGCAATTACCGAAGTTGTGCCCACACCCAGCCCAAACGCTAAGTTGCCCAAGGTCAACACCACCGGAAAAGTAAAGCTCATCGCCGCTAGCTGCGCCGTTCCCAACTGCCCGACAAAGTAGGTGTCGACCAGATTAAAGGCAATCAGCGCAAATAGACCCCAAATCATCGGCAGCGTTAATCTTACTAGTTGAGGACCCACTGCCCCTTCAGTTAACTTGCGTTGCATCAAATTGTTCTCAGACGTGGTCACCGCACTTGTCAAGCACCCTAGGCGATCGCTTCCCAAAAAAGCAACTAGCTGCCCCATTGCAAAGCGACTCGTCGACGCCTGGAAAGCAAAAGTCACTTATGAGCTTTTGAGGCTGTTCCCTCTCCAAATCAAGGCAGAAACTAAACTAGGATATGAGCATTAAAGACCAACTTATGACCTTGTTCGTCAACCAAAGCTTTCCGTCGGCCAGCTAAGGGGTCTGTAAACAAGAAGAGATTGGCCGCACCATAACCTCATACTCATAAACAATCGCGCTCGGTTGTCCGGGTTTGGCCGGTAAGGGCACTCGCATTTCCTCTACCAATTGCACCGGTTGCTCATCGATACAAACAACCGGCACTTCGGGATCATAGGGGCAATGATAAAGGTCCAACATATCTTCCATATGCGACACAAATTCTGCACTCTGCTGAGATGAAATCCCATAGCGGCAGCACAAATGGGGCTTCAACTCGTTTTTAAGACTTGATGCACTGTTTTGTGACAAATGGTGGGGACAGCCTCTTGCTCCACTGCTTTCTCCGCCAGCGACCGGAGCGTCCAACGGGCATACCCCTCTGGCGGTTCGCCGCAGCGCAGCGCAATCAGTTTCGCCTCAGCTTCGCCATCACAGACCGGTTAAAGGGTGAGGCTTTCGCTGAGGGTGACTTAGTAAAGCTACCTCTAATGCTTGTTCCACCAACCGTCGCCGAAGATTGGTAAATCGTGTCGCGATGACAACTAAATGCCTTAGCCACCCTCTCATCTGCCCATGCAGGTCCATTGATATCCATACCCAACAGGATGCTAGCGGGTTTGATTTTGTAAGCAACCCTTTTGCCTCAATTGCCTAGAAAGCCATGCAACACCAATCAATCAGCACCTTTGCCGCCTGCGCCTAAAGCAGCCTGGCGAATATTAAACAAAAATATATCTTTCTTTAACTCCTAATTAAATTGAGTTAATCTGCTGAATTTACGAGTTCAATATGCTACTTTAGTAAATAAGAAATCAACAACTAAATAACCCATACAAGCCGCTAAAAAGTAAATATCAGTGGCTGGTGAATCTCAAAAGAGGTCTTAAATCTACGCAGAACAATATGTAACAGGGCTGAAATTAATTTTTCTAAAGCCACTAAATATCATCTAATAAGTTGTTTTGCGCTGTAAACCTTAGTACGTAAAATCTCCATTCTCACTAATCAAGTACATTCTGTCGAGTTTGAAAGTTAATAGTCCTAAAGGTTAAAGAGAGTTTGACAGCAAATTTGTCAAGCTCTCTTTGAGTTTAAAGCCTTGCAGCCGTTAAATAAGCGGATATGAATTGACGCGGGTGAGAATAGGTCGTATCTAAGCGGCGTTGATGGAACTCTGCCAGATTAGAGCGCTACTGGTTTCATGCCAATATGACTGACGTCATTTCCCCTGTATTTCCAGAGCTAGGAAATTATTGAACTAGCATAAGATATCCCTCTAGCTCCTTTTAAGCGACGAAGCCGACAAACTCCGAAACGTCGGCTGAGCGGAGCCGTTTGCAAAGCGTCTGCATTTGGAAGACAGTCAAATCGTAACAGTCAAAAAAACAAGCGAAGAGCCGAGCTCTCCGCTTGTTCAGCAGTCTATTTAACAGACTTAGAGACCTATAAGGCTGATGTTATGAAGCTTCAGCCCGTTCTTTAGCTTCTTTGATCACAACCTCTGCCACATTGCTCGGGCAAGGCGAGTAGTGAGAGAAGGTCATCGAGAATTGTCCGCGACCAGACGTCATGGTGCGCAGGTCGCCGATATAGCCGAACATCTCACTCAGAGGAGCCTCCGCTTTAATGCGGACACCAGTGGGGCCAGTGTCTTGCCCTAAAATCATGCCGCGACGACGGTTGAGGTCACCAATCACATCTCCCATGTAGTCATCAGGCGTAAAGACGTCGACTTTCATGATGGGCTCTAGCAACTGGATGCCAGCTTTAGGCAAAGACTGACGATAGGCTGCTTTTGCGGCAATTTCAAAGGCGATTGCCGATGAGTCAACCGGGTGAAAGCCACCATCGTTCAGGGTCACTTTCAGGTCAACCACGGGGAAACCTGCCAAAGGCCCTTTGTCAACGCTGGTCTCGAAGCCTTTCTGCACCGCTGGCCAGAATTCCCGAGGTACGTTACCACCAGTCACCTTAGACTCAAATTCAAAGCCCACACCTGTTTCAGCAGGCTCAATGGTGTAGTCAATCTTGGCAAATTGACCGGAACCACCGGACTGCTTCTTGTGGGTATAGCTGTCGTTGAAGACCTTAGTGATCGCTTCCCGATAAGCTACCTGCGGCTTGCCCACTTCGACTTCAACGCCGTGGGTCCGCTTGAGAATGTCCACCTTAATGTCGAGGTGCAGTTCGCCCATCCCTTTCATGATGGTTTCGCCGCTCTCTTGGTCAGTCTCAACGTAGAAGGAGGGATCTTCCTGCACCATTTTGCTGAGGGCCATCCCCATTTTTTCGTTGTCGCCTTTCTTCTTCGGCTCAACCGCAACCGAAATTACCGGTTCTGGGAAGACCATCGGTTCCAAAGTAGCAGGCTCTTTGGGGTCACAGAGGGTGTGACCAGTCTGCACGTTTTTCAGGCCGACCAGCGCAACAATGTCTCCGGCTTGAGCAGAATCAACTTCTTGGCGATCATTAGCGTGCATCTCAACAATGCGGCCAACCCGTTCACTTTTCCCCGTCGCGGTATCCAGGATGTTGTCGCCTTTAGCAATTGTTCCAGAATAGATTCGGGTAAAGGTCAAGGCGCCAAAGCGATCGTCCATGATCTTGAACGCTAGCGCCCGCAGCGGCTTCTCTGGGTCAACGTAGGCCAACTTGCCAGTTTCATTCCCTTCCAGATCAATTTCTGGCTGAGGAGGCACCTCGTTTGGTGCGGGCAAGTAATCAACCACCGCATCCAACACTAGCTGAACGCCTTTATTCTTGAAAGAAGAACCGCAATAAGTGGGAAAGAAAGCTAATTCGCGAGTACCCTTACGAATACAGTGCTTGATTTCATCAATCGTGATGTCTTCGCTTTCCAGGTACTTCATCAGTACCTCTTCATCTTGCTCGACAGCTGCTTCAATCAGCGCTTCGCGATATTCCTGAACCTGCTCCTTCATGTCGTCGGGCACGTCTTTGATCTCGTAATTCATCGGGTCACCCGAATCATCCCAGATCCACGCTTTTTCAGTTAGCAGATCAACAACGCCAACAAAGTCGCTCTCGGTACCAATCGGTAGCACCATCACTAACGGCTTGGCCGCCAACACTTCATCAACCTGTTTCACGACGCGGAAGAAATCAGCACCGATGCGATCAAGCTTATTGACATAAATGATACGCGAGACTTTAGAGTCGTTGGCATAGCGCCAGTTAGTTTCCGACTGTGGCTCGACGCCACCAGAGCCGCAGAATACGCCAATGCCGCCATCCAATACCTTCAGCGAGCGATATACCTCAATAGTGAAATCCACGTGGCCAGGCGTGTCAATAATGTTAAGTTGGTGCTCATTCCAAAAGCAGGAAGTAGCGGCCGACTGAATCGTGATGCCGCGCTCTTGCTCCTGCTCCATAAAGTCAGTGGTTGCCGCACCTTCATGCACTTCACCAATCTTGTGGATCTTACCGGTAAGCTTCAAAATCCGCTCAGTCGTTGTAGTTTTACCAGCATCCACGTGGGCAAAAATGCCAATATTGCGATATCGCGTAAGATCCTTTTTCATAACTGCTCTCTAGTTTCTGGGCGACAAACCATAGATAAACATCATTACTAATGATAGTCATCTTGACGGTACCTTTGCTGCTTTAGTCAAGGGACATGGATGCCTTAGCTATCAAAACATACCCAAGCTAACTGCAAGTTTTGGCAACATTGCTAATTGTAAAGGTTTATGACCGTAATGTGGAATAGTCTACTTCATCACGGAGAGGCTATGAAAATCGTCTGCTACTGCAGACTTTGTTTGCGGCCATGTCTAAGTGCAGCACAGCCATTGTCAGTTTTATTGGCCAAAATGGCGAAAAATTTGGCAGTGAACCAGAAAGCTATGTGGTGCCAAGAACTCTACCTGACTTGCTAAAGCCATAGCCCTTTTATGAATTTGATACGTGAGAACTTCTGAAACCAATAAAACTGAATTGCCGGACTAAAAAATTTTTTAGTCCGGCAATTCAGTTTTAACATGATGCGCTCAAGCCATTCAGTTAAATCTAAGAGTATTAAATCTGACTGCCCGATTTGGGTTCTGCGCCCATCGGCTCGACGGCTTTGCGCAGTAAAGTAATCTGGGTCTCTAAATCGAAAGTTTCTGCAGCGGCTAGCAGGTCTCGACCTTTGTCGCTGATCGCATAGCTATCGGGCATCGCCACGATAGAACCCTGGTCCATGCCTACAGCTAACATGTACCAAAAGGCCAGTTTGGTATCAGTTCCCAAAGAGCCATATTCTCTACTGATGATGTGGCTGGCGTCCTTGCGAGCGATCGCGCGCATGGACTCTAGCTGCTCTGCGTCCGATAGTTTCTCGACCTGCTTGAGCAAGCCTTGGGCAATTTTGGAAGAGGCCGCTCCAGGCGCTGCTGGCGTAATTGACTTACCGGTCTTGGTATAGACAAACCAAAGCCAAGCGAGTTGCTCATCCACGTTTAGGTCGCGAAAAATGGCGATCGCATCATCGATATCGTTGACAGCTTCAATGTAAGTTGTCATTCAAATAGATCCTCAGTTGCTTCATGGCAGCAAGCAGGCCATCAGCCTTAGCTGCCTGCTGTTAAAGCAGCGAAATAGCTTGCTTACCACTATTTAAACTGCCGAAAAAATTCAGCAATTACATCCCGCAACCGCTAGACACTGAAACTCATCCACAAGAAAGATTATTCGGCAAATATTGCGGAGAGACATTTGCCGCTCACAAAAATGCCGTGCGCGCCAGGGCAAAGTCAACAGCCAAAAACTTGAGTAGGGGCTTATATCGCTTACCAAATAGCGGTTTCAGGCCCACTTGAAAACCTTGTGAACACCTCAGCTCTCTCAAGAAGCGTGATTAGCTCTCTGGCCATCGGCCAAGAACTACGACGAAGTCGAGTTTAGTAGTGCAGTAATGCACCACATCGCCGACAGCCACTCTAACTTCATGGCAATCTTGCTAACCGACGACTTCCATAATCTTGAACATCGGCAAATACATCGATACCAAAATTGACCCCACCATACCGCCCAAAATGACGATCATAAAGGGCTCCATAATGCTGGTAAGAGCTTTAACGGCTTGCTCAACTTCATCCTCATAGAAGTCAGCAACCTTCATCAGCATCGAGTCAAGTTCACCCGTTTCTTCGCCAATACTAATCATTTGAATCGCCATGGCCGGAAACACGCGGTGCTTTTGCAAGGCCAAACTGATCATGCCACCTGTCTGAATCTCGTCTCTTGCTTCGTCGATCGCATCGGCAATGACTCGGTTGCCGGCCGTATCTCGCACAATTTCTAGCGAAGTTAAAATTGGTACGCCAGAACGGGAGAGAGAACCAAACGTCCGGCAAAATCGAGCAGTAGCAGTTTTTTGCACTAGATCGCCAAACAAAGGCAGCTTGAGAAACAAACGGTCAATGGTACGCTCACCATTTTCGGTAGCGTAGTAGCGTCTATAGGCAAATCCAAGGCCGCTAATTACCGCAAAAATGAGCACCCAGTTCAATGGTCGGCGCAAAAACGAACTGATCTGCAGCATGATTTGCGTAAATACTGGCAGGTCAGCGTCTAACTCCTCAAAAATTTCGGCAAATGTCGGTAGCAAAAAGACCGTCATCGCCACAAAAATGATGATTGCCAGAATGGATACGGTAACCGGATAAGCCATTGCTGACTTAATCTGGTTCTGCAATCGGTTCAGATCCTCCAGCAGCTTAGCCAGACGATTCAGCACCTCGTCTAGGACGCCGCCGACTTCCCCTGCCTGCACCAAACTGACATAAAGCTTGTCAAAGCAGCTTGGGTGCTTGCTCATTGAATCGGAGAGGCTAGTACCCTGCTGCACATCTCCGTTAATCTCTTCTAGAGCTCGCTTAAGTTTGGGATTGGGACACTCTTCCGACAGCACGCCTAAGCCCCGAACTAGCGCTACACCAGCATTGACCAGTGCTGCAAACTGACGAGAAAAAACTGCCTTATCTTTCACCGAAACCGAGGTCATAGCTAGCTTGAGCTCGGCAAAAGAAAAATTGAAACTCTTCTCTTCTTTAAGGTCTTGAATGAATAGCCCTTGGTCTTTCAAGAGATTGCGAGCTTCATTTGGGTTCGATGCAGCGACTTTTTCTTTGCGCTCACGCCCCGTGCTGTCTCGTCCGGTGGCAACGTAAGTAGGCATAATTTTCAGGCATCAATAGTGAAAAAACGGACTTCGGTAGGCTGTAGACTGGGTTTTCAGCGTGTATTTAGTGGCTTATGGATGCCGCTACGTTAACACAGACCGCTCCAAAGTATTCAAAAGAGTCAGCATTGCGGCCATTTATTCCAGCTAGCTAGCTAGCGCCATAGGGCAAAAGTTTGGTTCGAGGGGTAGATATGATAGCGATCGCCAAACCGCCAAATGGCCAGCGGTTTTCAAAGACCGTCAATGCGGAGCAATCCAAATCGACGAGTTCGTTAACGCGGTTGAGTGTGAACATTTTGCCCACGAGCGAGTCGTGATGCCGAGTATCGTTAAGACCAGCACGCTAACCGAGACCAAGCTGAAATGCCCGCTGTCGATAAAAGAGCGATCGCCTAACCTCTACCAATACTGAAATAGCGCTAAGCGATCAAATTAACCCTAACGACGACGGCCTGCGGTCGCGGCCTGCTTGCCAGCAGCACTACCCGAACCCTCTAGCAGTCGCTGCAACTCATCCGGTCGCGAGGTCTTGGACATGGCCGAATCAAAAGAAATTGTCCCCGCCTTGTAAAGATCAGCCAGAACTTTTTCCAGCGTCTGCATCGCTAAACGGCCACCAGTTTGAATGGCGCCGTAGATTTGAGCCGTTTTACCTTCACGAATCAGGTTAGAGATTGCCGGTGTAACGATCATGATTTCCTGGGCCATCACACGACCGAACTCACCTGGTTTGGGATTTGCTTTGGACACCAGGCACTGACTCAAGACCGCCACCAACGAGTTGGATAGCTGAACTCGCACCTGGGTTTGCTGCTCAGGGGGAAATACGTCAACCATTCGGTCAACGGTCTGAGAGGCTGAACTAGTGTGCAGCGTGCCGAAGACCAAGTGACCTGTTTCTGCCGCTGAGATTGCCAGGGAAATGGTTTCCAGGTCCCGCATTTCACCCACCAGAATGACGTCTGGGTCTTCCCGTAAAGCCGCTTTCAAAGCATTACCGAAGCTTTTCGTGTCTTCGCCAATTTGTCGCTGGTGAATCAAACTTTTGATTGGCTCATAAACAAATTCAATGGGGTCTTCAACCGTCAAAATGTGTTCTGGACGAGTCAAATTGATTTCATTAATCATCGACGCCAGGGTAGTTGATTTTCCTGAACCTGTTGGCCCAGTCACCAAAATCAGACCTCGTGGTTTTTCGGAGAGCTCTCGCACAATTGGCGGTAGTCCCAACAAATCCATGCTCGGAATCTTTGAGCTTAATGCCCGCAAGCAAGCTGCATAGGTGCCTCGGTCTTTGTAGACATTGACGCGAAAGCGGGCCAGCCCCTTAACGCCATAGGAACAATCAAGTTCCCAATTTTGCTCAAGCGCTTTGCGTTGGCTATTGTTCAGCATGCTGAAGATGAGTCGCTGGCAAGCCTCTGGAGTCATAGGCTCGTGCTCGGTCGGCGTCAGCTTGCCGCTAATGCGGATATATGGGGGTAATCCAGCGGAAAGGTGAAGGTCTGATCCTCCTCGCTCAATTACTTCTTCCATCAAGTCTTCAATCATCAAATCCATCGCATCACCTCATGTTGATTATCGTTTTGGACAAAAGGAACAAACCGTAGTCATAACCTGTTGATACTGGCTGCTGATATCAGGATTTAAAACGTGGAGCTAAGCAATAAGGGCAATCAAGCCAATCTTGCCGGAGTTCAGCCTGGCAAGATTCGCAGGTGAGAGAACTCTTCCGTCGAGCTTTAAGTTCGGCTTCCAGACCAGTATCTGTAAAGGTCACCCGCTCAACTTCGTCAAGAGTGGTGTACCCTTGCCGGACCAGATCGAGGCTGTAGGCCAGTAGAGTTTTCATCCCTTCATCGACTGCGGCTTCCTTGATTTGCTCGGCGGGTACGCCTTCTGAAACCAGTTTTTGTAGCCCCTCCGTCATCGGCATGACTTCATACACGCCAACCCGCCCCTTATAGCCTACGCCCTGGCACTTTTCGCAGAAAGTGCCGGCGGATTTTGCCTCATTAATCTGATCGACAGACAAGACGTTGGCTTTGTAGATGGTCAATTCTGAATCGCCAGTTGCCGTCAAGCCAAATCGGGCTAGTTCTTCAGCGTCGGGAGTGTAGGGAGTGCAGCACTCAGAACAAACTCGGCGCATGAGTCGCTGGGCCAAAACACCGACCAGTGAACTGGAAATTTGAAAACCTTCCATGCCCATTTCTTCCAACCGGGCGATCGCTCCCGCCGCGTCGTTAGTGTGCAGGGTTGTCAATACCAGGTGTCCAGTCAAAGCCGCTTCAATAGCAGTCTTAGCGGTTTCCGGATCGCGAGTCTCACCCACCAAAATAACGTCCGGATCCTGTCGCAAAAAGGCGCGCAAAATCGAGGCAAAGTTCATCCCCTTTTCACGAATCACCTGTACTTGAGTGATGCCGGCTAAGGCATATTCAATCGGATCTTCAGCGGTGCTAATGTTAATACCCGGATCGTTACGTTCCGACAACAGCGAATATAGAGTAGTGGTTTTGCCTGAGCCTGTGGGCCCAGTCACCAGGATCAAGCCATAGGGACGAGAGGCCATCTCTCGCACCTTCTGCAGAGAATCCTCATCAGTAATCAGTTTGTCAATGCCCAACTGAGTGGAAGAGTTGTCTAGAATTCTCAACACTACCTTCTCGCCATAGCGGCTAGGCAGCGTGCTGACTCGAAAATCGATTTTGCGGCCCTGAAACATCCGCCGAATCCGACCGTCTTGGGGTAGCCGACGTTCAGCGATATCGAGCTCAGCAATGATTTTGAAGCGAGCCGTAACGGCAGGAATGATTTTCTTGGGGAATTTGGGAAACGCCTCCCGCAAAACACCGTCTTTACGAAACCGGACTCGTAAAAACTCTTCCTGCGGCTCGATATGAATATCCGAGATGCCGTCCTGCAGCGCTTTCACCAAAATCTTATTGGCTAGGGCAATCACGGGAGCTGCCCCAGCATCCTGCAACGCCTCGTTGAGGTCAGATTCTTCTTCACTAACGTCTTCCAGAGCAGAAGCATCAAAGTCGAGATCTTCTAAATCAGATTGAACATCGACTGCCTGCTCCATGTCCCGCTTCTTCTCGCGGGCCACTTTCTCATCTAAATAGCCAGAAATCAGCCGCTGATAATCTTCAACGGTAATCACCATGCGCCGGAGTCGTAAACCCTGCGGACGCAAAATCCGGTTGAGGTCATCCTGTGCTTCAAGGTTTTCTGGATCAACCATTGCCACCAAGACTGAAGGATTATCGCCATCCTCCCGTGATAGAGGTACTAGCTGGTGGCGGCGGCAAATATCTACCGGTATTAAGCTGTCAATGAACTGCCCGATCTGGTTCGATGACAGCGCATCAACTTCTGGATCAACGGATTCAATCCCGTAGAGAATCTTGAGCTCAAATAGCTGCTGCTTTTTGTATTGACGAATGAGTTCTGGAGAGAGCTGCTGTCCTGTCAAAGATTCCAAGACATCGGTTAGCGCTCGCCCAGAGCGGCGGCTTTCCGCTAAAGCCTGCTGCATCTGTTCTCCATCGACCAAACCCGATTGAATCAGTTTGTTGCCGAAAGGAGAAAAGCTGCGTTGTAAAACAAGGGCGCGGCGCGGCGAAGAATTCGTCATAGCGGATGCAGATAATCTATGAGTTTTTAGATATGTCAGCGATGCCGACAAAGATTTGGCAAGATGCCCAGACCTAGTGTGCCCGTGATCACCAACAATGACATCATGTCAGTCATCACCAGTAGCATCGCCACTGGAAATATAGATCTGAAGGCGACTTTTGATGACCATATCGCAATGGCAATGATAATAACCCCAGGGCCAATTGCCTGTGCTTTGACTGGTATTTTTAACTGGTATTACGGAAGCCATTTATCGGAAGACACAAGCCACTTTGACTCATTTCCCGCAGAGACTTCACCGGAGACTCAACCTGGATTCACAAAACGTTATTTATTTTTCTGAAGTTTATCAAGCAATAAAGAATCTGCGGCTGCTAGAGACGGTTTTTGAGACCGCTATGGGGAGACTTTGGTTAGAAACAGTATTAAACTTTAGTCTTCTGAATGCTTTGGCGGCAAGCGGCTCAATTCTAGATTGAAAAGTCAAGGCGAGGCAACAATACTGATTTTCACAGGTTCCCAGCGTTAATTGATAGCGGGCTCTCAATCGTGCAGGGGTAATTTCATTGATTTGAGATAGCCAAACGTTCTTAACTGCAGGCTTACATTAAGCGTTGGGGAAGAATAATCGTTAATATTGATTACCTATTGATACTGATAGGTTGCTAGGCTGACTGTCAGTCTCGATTAATTCAAGTGCATACTAGGATGTCTGAGTGGACAACGGTAAGGTGCATCACGCTGTTTAGGATTTTTAGGTTGTAAGCGACATGGTTGAAGAATCTCGTTCTACTGAGACCGTTCAAGAAAACCTCAATGAAGCTGAGGAAAAGCCCATGAATGAGATTGAGGAACTCCGCGCAGAAGATGCTGCTGTGGAGGCTGATGCCGATAATGTATTGGCGGCAGAGGCGCTTGATCGGCTGGCGGAAGAAACTGAACCTGCTGCTGCTCCACCGGCCAACGATGCGCCGGTCGATGGGGCGGGTCAGATAAGTTCGCTCAAAGCGCAGTTAGAAGAGCGCACAGGGCAATATATGCGGATTGCAGCGGACTTTGAAAATTATCGCCGTCGCAACAGCAAAGAGAAAGAAGAGCAGGAAGTTCAGATCAAACGCAACACGATTACTGAACTACTGCCGGTGATTGATAATTTTGAGCGGGCTCGGTCTCAAATCAAGCCACAAACCGAAGCGGAGATGACAATCCATAAAAGCTATCAAAGTGTCTATAAGCAACTGGTGGACTGCTTGAAGCGGCTAGGTGTTTCTGCCATGAGAGCGGAGGGGCAAGAGTTTGACCCGAATTTGCATGAGGCTGTCATGCGTGAGCCGACTGACCAGCATGAGGAAGGCACGGTGATGGAAGAGCTGGTGCGCGGCTATATGATTGGCGATCGCGTTCTACGACACGCCATGGTCAAAGTCGCTGCCGCTCCAGAGCCAGGGACTGCCGGTTCGGACAATCCAGAAGAGTAAAGCCTGGAAGTTTCGAGTTCATGGCTTGATTTACTGATTGGGGCCGCATCGCTTGAGACAAATGCGGCAGGGCAAGCTGAAGGCATAGAAGAATTTCATGGCTCCAGCGTCTGTCAAACACCAAATTCAAAGGCGACTTGCCAAAACAAAGGCGATTGCCGCAGCCCATGGCAAAAATCGACTCCAGACTGATTAGTCGCTTTCAGTCTGGAGTTTTATCGTTCAATGGTGACAGCACTGCATCAAAGTGACTGCGGCATTAATGGGCAATTGCGATCATCAAGATTTCTCGACATCCAAAAACAGCAAAATTGAGACTTTATTAAAGCTTTAAGGAGATATTTGGAAAAAAATCGCCTGAGGGTTAAAGACTGGGGGGGCAGGTTGGGAATGCTGAACAAGAGGAGTAGCTTTAAGAAATCTTCTAGGTCATCTAGGTATTTCTTCATAAGTTGAGCTAACGTGAATGACGTAGGCGCTCCTGTGCATTCATCCGAATCGTGAGAAGCTGCGAGTTATGGGAAAAGTAATCGGAATCGACCTCGGAACGACCAATAGCTGTGTTGCCGTATTAGAAGGTGGTCAGCCGATTGTGATTACCAACATTGAAGGCGGTAGAACCACTCCAAGCATTGTTGGTTTTGGCAAAAACGGAGAGCGCCTAGTTGGTCAGCTAGCGAAACGTCAGGCGGTGACTAATGCTGAAAACACCGTTTATAGTATTAAGCGCTTTATCGGTCGCCGGTGGGAAGACACCGAGGCAGAGCGATCGCGCGTTCCCTACGTTTGCGTGTCGGGACGCGACAATACTGTAGATGTGGCAGTGCGCGGTACTCATTACACTCCACAAGAAATTTCCGCCATGATTCTTCAAAAGCTGAAGCAGGATGCTGAGGCTTATTTGGGAGAGGACGTAACCCAAGCAGTAATCACTGTACCGGCTTACTTTACGGACGCTCAGCGGCAAGCCACCAAAGATGCGGGAACGATCGCCGGATTAGAAGTTTTACGGATCATCAACGAGCCCACTGCAGCTGCCCTGGCTTACGGGCTCGACAAACAGGAACAAGAGCAAACCATTTTGGTATTTGACTTGGGTGGCGGTACGTTTGATGTGTCTGTTCTGCAATTGGGCGATGGTGTTTTTGAGGTTAAATCTACTTCAGGGAATAACCACTTAGGGGGCGATGATTTTGATAATTGCATTGCCGAGTGGATGATCTCGGCTTTTAATGAGCAAGAGGGCATTGACTTAGCGGTTGATCGCATGGCGCTACAGCGGATTCGAGAAGCGGCAGAAAAGGCCAAAATCGAACTGTCCTCTATGCAAAGCACGTCCATTAATTTGCCTTTTATCACTGCTGATGCGACCGGCCCCAAGCACCTAGAAATGAGCCTGAGCCGCACTCAGTTCGAACAGCAGGCCAAGGAACTGATCGAGGGTACGCTTGAGCCCGTTAAACAGGCCATTAAAGACTCCGACCTGGCCCCCGAAGATATCGATAAGATTTTGCTCGTCGGTGGTTCAACTCGCATTCCTTCCGTCCAGTCTGCTATCTCAGAGTTCTTCGGCGGCAAAACTCCTGATCGCTCGGTTAATCCTGATGAAGCAGTCGCCCTGGGTGCTTCTATTCAGGCTGGGGTACTGGGTGGCGAGGTCAAGGACCTATTGCTGTTAGATGTAACGCCCTTGTCTTTAGGGATTGAAACCTTAGGCGAAGTTTTTACTAAAGTTATTGAACGCAATACAACGATCCCGACCAGTAAAACCCAGGTGTTTTCTACAGCTACCGACGGTCAAACGTCAGTCGAGGTTCATGCCTTGCAGGGCGAACGCGCAATGGCTAAAGACAACAAGAGTCTGGGTAAGTTCCAACTGACGGGTATTCCGCCAGCGCCTCGGGGTGTGCCGCAAATCGAGGTTTCTTTTGAAATTGATGCTGACGGGATTTTGCAGGTAGCAGCTCGCGACAAAGGCACCGGGCGTGCACAAAGCATACGGATTACTAACACGGGCAGCTTGAGTTCAGACGAAATTGAGAAAATGCGGCTGGATGCCGAGAACTTTGCGGATGAAGATGAGCAGCGGCGTCAACTCGTAGATCTGATTAATCAGGCGGATAGCATCTTCTACAGCTATGAAGCGACCATGCGCGATAATGGCGAACTCATGGATTCAACATTGAAGGCAGCAGCTGAGGAAAAAGCTGCTGATTTGCGAGCTGCGATGCAGGATAAGTCAATTACGCCTGAAGATTTGCGCTTAGCAATGGATGCCCTGCAACAAACTTTGTTTAGTATCGGTGCAACGCTTTATCAGCAGAGCGAGCAGGACAGCGATGTTGATTTCAATGTCGAAGTCCCGTCTGAGGTTCCAGAAGAAACGACTGCTCAGCCGGTGGATGTACCCGATGCAACGGTGGCAGATGATAGTATCGATTTGGATGCTACTATCACCGCTGATTATGAAGCGATTGATTAATGGCGCTGGCTAGTTCGGGCAAGTTGGGCTTTCCACCCTCTCCATGGCCCACAGAAGTAAGTTAATGTATCGTAATGTTGATTCGGCATTGACCATAGACGCTTATGGCTCGTGATTATTATGAAGTGCTTGGTGTTGCCCGCGGCGCCGATCAAGAGAAGATAAAACAAGCCTATCGCCGTCTTGCTCGCAAATATCACCCTGATGTCAACAAAGATGAGGGTGCGGAAGAGCTTTTCAAAGAAGTTAACCGGGCCTATGAGATTCTTTCGGAACCAGAGGTGCGGGCTCGCTATGATCGCTTCGGAGAGGCGGGTGTTGGCGGTGCGGCCAGTGGTGCTGGAGGATTTCAAGATTTCGGCGACATGGGCGGATTTGCCGATATTTTTGAGAGTTTCTTTGGTGGTTTTGGGGGCACAGCTACGGGTGGGTCGCGGCGGCGTGGGCCGGCCCGAGGAGACGACCTCCGCCTTGATCTGAAGCTAAGCTTTAAGGACGCCGTTTTTGGTGGCGAAAAGGAGATCAAAATTGGTCACTTGGAGACCTGCAATACCTGCAGTGGTTCCGGGGCTAAGCCTGGCACTCGCCCGGTTACTTGTGGTACCTGTGGCGGCAGTGGTCAGGTTCGCCGCACTACGCGCACTCCCTTTGGCAGCTTTGCACAGGTTTCGGCCTGCCCAACCTGTAATGGCACGGGTGAGACGGTTGAAGAGCGCTGTGATACGTGCGGCGGCAGCGGACAGCTACAAGAGAGCAAAAAGCTTAAAATTACGATTCCCGCTGGGGTAGATAACGGCACGCGGCTGCGGGTTTCTGGTGAAGGCGATGCGGGGCAGAAAGGCGGGACTGCAGGCGATCTATATGTTTATCTATTCGTTGAAGAAGATGAGCAGTTCCAGCGAGACGGCATCAATATTTTAGCCGACTTAAAGATCACCTATTTGCAGGCGATTTTAGGCGCCAAAATTGAGGCTGAAACGGTCGATGGCAAGGTGGATTTAGCGATCCCTGCTGGCACCCAGCCTAACACCGTGTTGCGATTGGAGAATCGCGGTGTGCCTAAGTTAGGCAATCCAGTTAGCCGGGGCGATCATCTAATCACCGTGCAGGTGCAGATTCCCACTAAGCTTAATTCTGATGAGCGTGAATTAGTGGAAAAGCTAGCGGAAATGCGGGGCGATCGCGTTAGCAAAGGTGGGGGTATTGAGGGCTTTTTGGGAGGCCTGTTTCGAGGATGAGTGACGCCGCCCCTAACACCAGTGACGCTGCTGCAGCGTCCGCTCCAGACGATATTCTGGATTTGCGAGGGACTCCCTGCCCCATTAATTTTGTCCGCACCAAGTTAAGGCTTCAGCAAATGTCTGCGGGCGCTTTGCTGGAAGTTTGGATTGACGCTGGTGAGCCAGTGGCTCAGGTGCCAGATAGTTTGCGGATAGACGGCTATGGAGTTGAACAACTGATTGAAAAAGAGCGTTACTATGCCTTACAGGTTCGTAACACTCAGTCATGATGGTTTTATGACAACCTCTGCCGCTCCTCTGCCGCTTCAAAGCGATGTCCTATGGGGGACAGTCACTGCTGTGCAGGCCAACTTCTATTGGGTCCGCTTAGCATTATTTCCTGGCGAATCTGAGCTGCCGACTGTAAATCTGCTGTGCACCCGTCGAGCCAGACTCAAAAAAGTGGGACAGCAGGTTATGGTAGGCGATCGCGTGCGGGTCGAGGAGCCTGATTGGGAAGGCCAGCGCGGAGCCATCACTCAAGTGTCACCCCGACGGACTCAGCTTGATCGTCCCCCTGTCGCCAACGCCGAGCAAATTTTACTGGTCTTTGCCATTGCTGAGCCAACTCTTGACCCGCATCAGCTCACTCGCTTTTTGGTCAAAGCTGAGCTTACGGGCTTGGCAATTAGTCTGTGCCTTAATAAGTGCGATTTGGTTGACGCTGATGTCCAGCTCGCTTGGCAGCAGCGGCTAACCGATTGGGGATATGCACCTCAGTTCATTAGCGTACGGCAGGATCAAGGCGTAGCCGTTTTGGAAGCCGCTCTGCGCGATCGCCTTACGGTTGTCTCTGGACCCTCTGGAGTCGGCAAATCCAGCCTGATTAATCGATTGATTCCTGCGGCACAGCTGCGGGTCAACGCGGTCTCTGGCAAGCTGGGACGAGGGCGCCACACGACTCGCCACGTCGAGCTGTTTGAACTGCCCCATAGCGGCTTGTTAGCCGACACTCCAGGCTTTAACCAGCCAGATATTGCCTGTGCACCTCCAGACCTCGGCTTTTGCTTTCCAGAAATTAGGAAACGCCTGCACCAGCAGCATTGTCAGTTCACCAACTGCCTGCATCGGGGCGAACCAGGCTGTGCCATTGCCGATGATTGGGAGCGCTATGCTGACTATCGACAACTGCTGGAAGAGTGTGAGGCACAAACTCAAGCGCAAAATGATTCAGCCACGCCAGACGCTGCTTTTAAGATTAAGGTGACGGACGCTGGCCAGGTGCAGAAAGAGCCGCGTTTGCAGCCCAAAAAATATCGCCGGGTTTCTCGACGTAGCCGTAAGCAGTCACTAGAAGATCTGCGCTACGAAATTAGTGAAAAGCTCGACGATTTAGACGCGCTAGAAGATAGCGACTTTTTATCTGACCGATAACTATCCAGCCGCGATGGGTGGCATCCATTCTCTCTGGTTCGGTATTGTTTGCCTGCTTAATTTCTTGGATTGCTTGCTCTATGAAACGTCAACTAAGTGTCTGGGTCTTGATTGCGGCAATTTTTCTGACCGCTTGTCAAAGTGGTTCCGTAACCGGTGAAGTTTTTACTTCCGAAGCGGGAGAGTTTTCGATTGCGACTCCGGCCCCCCTAGAAGAGACTCAGCAGTCCGTAGAGACGCCCGCTGGCCCTGTTGAAATTTATACCTTTACGGCGGAAGCAGAAGAGACGGCATATGTTGTGGCCTATTCTGACTATCCGCCAGCGATGGTCAATGAGGTTGATCCGCAGGAACTACTCGACAGCAGCCGCGACGGCGCTGTGGCTAATTTAGGCGGCACCTTGGAAAATGAAGAAGTGATTGACTTAAACGGCAATCCGGGGCGATCGCTGGTCATCAGCACTAGCGCCAATCAAGCTCAGTCGGCGACAATCAATTCTCGAATTTATCTGGTGGACAATCGGCTCTATCAAATTTTGGTGGTCACTCCCGCAGGTGCTGATGCCACTGAAAGTTCAGCCGCCTTTTTAGATTCTTTCAATTTGGAATAGTGCAGGGCACTGGCACCGGCAACCGCTCGCGAGTGCCACCATTTAGGGGCTATCTTCCTCTGAATCGACTTCGTTGTTGATGCGAGGGTTATTCGGCAAAGGAGGCGGTTGGGGGGTGGATGGCCGCTCAAAGTCGTCGTCTGCATCAGGCGAAAGATCTTCCAGATCAGCCGAAATATCGTCCAAATCAGCTGAAATATCGTCTAAGTTTCCTAACATCTCCGCCGATAAATCATCAAAGCTGCTATCTGAAAAATCGAAGCTGTCATCTAAGAAACCAAAGCTGTCATCCGAGACTGCTGCTTCCTCAGACGGAGTCGCCGTTGGCTGTATTGCAGTGATGTCAGCCGGCTCTTCTGCCAGTTCTAAAATTGCATCCTCGCCCTCTAGCGAAGTCGAGGGACGCATAGACATAGCCGGATCATCCCCAAACAGAACGCTCATAGGATCGGCAACGCCAGCGATTTCAGCCGTTTCTTCAGTAGCAGGAATGTCCGAATCTCCGGCCAAAATTGCTTGCACTTCTGGCGGAATGGGCACCGGCTGGGACAAAGGGGCATCAGGATCGGCTACTTCAGGCGTGGATGGTAGCGCTTCAACGTCGGTTAAAAGGTCGGCAGGCACATCCGCCTCAGACGTATCTGGCAGCGGCTCAATGGGCTCAATGGGCGTAGCTGGGGGAAACTCAGCAAAGTCTTCTGAAGATTCTGCTATTGTGGCATCGAAGTCATCTAAGGATTCTGCGGTTAGGGCATCGAAGTCATCTAAGGATTCTGCGGTTGGGGGTGCGAGGTC
>ERZ1740058.502-NODE-502-length-29336-cov-11.000376_pt1 | contig 29336 bp, 28 predicted proteins | sample MGYA00581745_ERZ1740058 | MGnify/ENA primary metagenome ERZ1740058 (study PRJEB43018, sample SAMN04849742) | marine metagenome | isolation source: floating plastic debris | place: Pacific Ocean | collected 2008-08-30 | study: EMG produced TPA metagenomics... | reverse complement strand
AAGGCGGTTGGGGCAACATAAGGCGGTGGTGCAGTAGGAGCAACACCCTGCTTAATGAGGTTGGGCATTTCAGTATAGTCAACACTCACTGCGTTGCTGGTAATCGTAAGATCTGTTAACCGCCCAGTATCTGCGTACTGACTCGCTGAGTCAAATTCAATCAGCACTACCTCGGTTAGCCCAGCATCAATGGGTACATTCACACTATTTTGTACAGTTCCATCATCGGTACCGCTCCATACCACGTAGGCTTTCACTCCGGAACTATCAAACTGCGCGGTGTAGAGGCTGTCTACTGTCATGGATGTAGACTCATAGGTATAATTACCTAGTTGGGCTTCTAATTGATGGAAAGCAAACCAACTGTATTTGGGGGCTAAGTCTTCATTGAGTGATTCCGTTAATCCGGAGTTGCCATACGTAAAGCCATCGCCCACATCTACGTCGCGAATCATGTACTGGAATACTTTATCTACCCCGCCAATTTCTAGGTAGCGCAGAACACTTCGCACTAGCCAAGCAGCTTGCACTTCATCGCGGGATAAACTACCGATCGCGTTTACCTGCTGCTTGGAGTTGGTATTAGTATCATAGCCGTATTCGCCTATATAAATATTGCAATCCGGCTGGAAAGCCCTGGCGACATTGATTAACTCAGTGATTTTCGTAATCGCTGGATCATACTCTGGATGCACTCCTTTGGTGGCGGAATTATTCTGTTCTCCTCCTGCATCATTGGAATAGTGGTTGAACGAAATCCCATCCCAGGGATAATTCCCTACCCCAAATAATTCATCGCAGGTGCGGTAGAGCTGCTCGTAAAACGCAGGGTTGTGCTGATGTGATGGTCCTAGTGTGACGGGAAGACTGCTATCAACTGCCTTGGCGGCATCATACGTAGAGCGCATCATCATCGCAACTTCCTGTGGGTAGTGGTAGGCATCCTCATCGTTCCAGTTGAGCTGCAATTCATTCCCGACCCAAATAGAAGTGAGTAGATTTTGATTCAAGGGCGTCCCCACATCTTCTAAGCGTAGCCCCGTGCCATTCGCACTACCATTACCGTAAATACTGACATAGTGTTTGACCGCTTCGGCGTAGTAGTCCCAGGCATCATCCGAAAAGCCGTTCCAGTGCTCGTTATCAATAAACTTTCTATTTCCTGAAAAGGTATTACTGACTTTGAAGATGATATCCTCTCCCTGATAGGCTACCGGAACAGTAACCACCGCATCGTTATTATTTTTGGTGACAATTGGTAAAGGGATCTGTACTGCGGTGTCGGACTGCAAAAAGGCATTTACCCCGTATAATTGATCGCCAATATTGTGAGTAAGTGTAACGCTACTGGGCGCGTTGGTTGTGACCTGACGAAGGTTCGGGCTAGTATAGTTATAGCTGTTATTGGCGTAGTACGCCCCTGCTTTGGGGTTAATATGTACCTCTCCTTGCCCTGCTAGTTTAATAATCGCCCTTCGCACGTTGGGGTCAGAATGCCCGTATTGCTCACTGCCAAACGGATCATCATCCGTAGCAAAGTAGCGCACATCTTGGTACACCCGGTACTGAGAAACCACTTCATCAACGGTTGAGTCCGTAGCATAGTTAGACAAAAAGGTATTAATACCGATAAACCCTGCTAGGGTTGGAGTGGTGTACACTGGGCTACTCGTGGGTAGGCTATAATCAGGCGAACCATTGATGTAGTAACCATAGATCGCAATATCGTCGGGTACTTTGAGTTGCCTATTCTGCACCCGAAGCCGGATATATTCCGCTTGAAAATCAGCTATATCGTGGTATGTCCACTCATTGTTAAACCCACCTGAGTTCACGGTTAGAAAGGTTGTAAACGTGGTATCTACTATGCTTTGTGAGTCTTCAAAGATCAAATCATAGCTATCGGCTGTATGATAGATACCGATACTATCGATCATCACTTGCCCTCCGAACCACCGCTGATACATAAAACCGTATGGGTCACCGTCAAATCTTGGCTTTTCAAACCAATCCTCGTAGCCGATTGGATCATTATCGTCTAGCACCCCGTTCCACAAGTTCGTTCTATCCCACTCCACATCAATGAACTGGTAGTTATCCATTCTGATTTGCTCAGAGCTGAAAGCAATTAGCTCAGAAGCAGGAGTAACCACGCTATCCGGCGATACCTTCAACGGATAACTCATTCCCAAAAGCTTACCCCGTACCATGGCTGCAATCAAATCTTTTCCCGCATCCGTAAAGTGGGTACCATCATGGTAGTAGGTGTTTGCCCCCATACGCCCGTCCGAGAATTGCCATCCGTCCGGCTCGTTATCCCCCGTTTGCCCTAAAAGCGGGTGATCGCCAATATCAATGAGTAAATCCGAGTAGTTCTTGTGATACTTCCGAAGACTATCATTCACTGCTAGTCTATCTGCTTCTAACTGATTGTAGCCTGCTTCACCACCACCGGCATAATCATCGCGCCAACTAGGGGTCAGGGTTAGTACCACTACGTAAAACCCGGCTTCTCGGCGTTCCGTGCAGTACTGCTCAAAATTATCTAACGCTTGCTGAATGGTTTGCCCTGCGACAATATCGTTTCGAATCTCCCAAGCGATGACTACATTCACCTTACTCTCATCAAAGGCTCCATCCACCTGAGTAGCTGCATCAGAGAGCATATTCCTTGTATTCTGCCCACTGACAGCAATATTGGTGATCGTAGCAGAATTATTATCAAAGGGGTGAATTGCATCCATCTTCGCCGGCCAAGCAATCCCCGTCCCCGCTGAGGTTGATAGGCTATTGCCATCGACAATGATGTTAGCCTGGTCAAAGGGAATGTATCGCTTTGCCCGGAAGGCACCTACCTGCTGGGCGTGGCTTAGGCTTGAGACAAAAAGTAATAGTAGGACTAGATATCGCATTACTTGGCAGTGGTTCCGGTTACCGTTACATTGAGTGCACTCGCACTATTATCTCGAGCCGCTACCCAGAAGAATAGCTCCCGGCCATCTCCTAAGTCTCGGGTGGTGATCGTTGTCCAGTTGGAACCGCTATCTTCAGAATACTCAAAGGTGAGCACGGTGCCGACCCTACTCAAGCGTAGCAAGTCCCCTGCTTCAGCAGCATCTCCGCCGACTGTAGAGGGATTCTTCGCATAGAACTGACTCGAGCTTGTCCAGGTCATAATGCCTGGATTGGCTGCATACGCATCCGTAGGGGTAGCTTTGATTGCCACTCGCTTACTAGGATCATCAATTTCAATTTGAATAGAGCCGTCCGTGTTTTCAGCTAGTTTTTCAGTAATCTCAGCGTAAGCTGTCCAATCCGAGATACCCGAGGGGTCAGACGTGAAATCATCACCATTGGTGGTGCCGTTAACCACTGTACCAAACGTTGCTGAACTACCTCCCCCACCACCCGGACTACCTCCTCCACCTGGTGAACTAGCCACGGTACTTGTGTCTACTTTATAGTTCTCAGGAATAGAGATATGGGTGATACCCCTCTTTTGCCAAGTAATGATTTCGTAACGTCCTGAATCCAATGCTTCGCCATCGGCAAGGTTATAGAGCTTGTAGTCGTTCTGGTCACCAGACAATAGAATACTTTCTAAGCCATTAAGAAGAACCTCAAACTGATACTCGTTGCCATCTACCTGGCCGGAAACGGGCACGGTAAACGTCACGTCTCCTGTGGCATCATAGGTGCCGGATGTCTGGCGATTGGTGGATAAGTCAATCGTAATAGTGTTGCTGGCAATGGGGGTTTCTGTAATGGTGAGACTTCCTCCCCCGCCACCCGTGCCGGTTAGATCGCCTGAGAGAATCCATTCTGCACTGACATCATCAGGATTACGCAGCACTTCCGCCCGGACAAAGGCACCGTTACCATCCGTCGTTAGAGCTGATCCGCCTGCGTTGACCGTTGCCCCTGATTCTGCCTGAAACGTGATGACTCCCGCAGCATCATTTTGCAGGAAGAAGGTCACGTAGCCACCGGGCAAACTATTGGGTAGCGTCGTTGTATTTGCCCCACCGGTGCGCTGATTGGTTTGGTTGTAGCGGGAAGCATCGGGAGTATACGTAGCAGGCATGGCCACGCGGGCTTTTCTTAATAGTGCTGCTCCGGCTGGGCTAGAGGGTTTGGGGTCTCCATCTAAGGTTCGGGTAAGGTAGAACTGATCGCTATCGGTATGTTGCCAAATCCAAAACTCATCTCCATCAATCCGAGATTTAAACTTCATTCCTGGATTATATCGTCTATCAAACGGTTGGCCATCGCTATCAAAGCCACCGTAATCCGATCGGTTACTAATGCTGAATGTCGCAATATCAGCCGTCTGACTGTCACCGCCTCGCACATCCAGCACTTTGGCTGACTGAGCGGTACTAACAATTGATAAGCCGTTAGAGGCTGCGTAATAAGCCGCTCGTAAAGTTGATTTCACGTCTTCCCGACCATCTTCGTAGAATGCTAGTGCATTGGCTGACCCGGCGTTATTAATCACGTGCGCCACCCCATAACCATCATTGCTGCCCCGCTGATCAAACACAACGACGGTATCAACGAGCGAATGCCCGGTGACTGACATAATATTGGCTTGGCCTCGGATGACCCGAATACCTACTTCTGCCCCTTCCACGTGGGTACTGGAAATAGTCGCAAGCATCGATCCACCGGATTCAATCAAAATAGATTCGCTTCCTGCAACCGTTGAAGAACGTGGGTTAATCAAGCAGTTGGTGATGCTTACCCGATCTGATGTGCCTGGGGCAAAGTGAATGCCAGGTCCCGAGTCAACCCCTACTGCTTCAGAGCCTAAAATATGTACGTTTTCTAAGAAGAAATTCAATGGGCCACCCGTCGTTGTGTAGGTTGCCCCTTCGGATTTGAATCCAGTATTGCGGTATCGGCTTATCCACACATCACGAAGACCGCCGTTCTCATTCAAGTTTTGAGCGATTACGCCGTACTCAGCTATATCATTTCCCTCTAAGTAGATGCCTTCAATAAGCTGGTTGTGTTCGTAGAAAGATTTACCTTCATCCATACGGATGAGTGTGTCGCAGCCTGCAAACGCGATAATCTTGGTGCTATTAGGGTTTTGGCCTTTTAACCGGATTTGATGACCTAAAGTAATTGTACCATTAACGGGAAAATTTCCTCTGGGTAGGGTTATCAAATCAGCTCTACCCGTAGCATCACGCTGTGCCCGAGCAATCCGAATCGAACGCATGATAGCCATCCAGTCGGACTCATCCGTTAGTGCCGTAGCATCTGGGTAATCGACTTGTATCTCGGTTAGATTTGCATAGCCTCGGTCATGTAACCCTCCGATAAGCCACTCAGAGATGGGATGGCTAGTACCGTCGCCTATGGCTCCGTAGCGTACGGGGTTAATTACCGAGGCATAGCTTTCTTGCAGTTTTTCAGGAGTGATGGATAAGTCCGTAATTTTTTCGGTGGTGACCGCATCAGTAGAGAGTTTAGCACTTGTAATGCTGCCGTCGGAAACACCCCCTGCCGCAATGTCCCCTCGTAGGGCGGCAACCGAGTCTGTAACGACATTTCCTAAACTATCAATCTGCGTTTTTCTAGCTAAGACGGTAGTATCAGCAGGCTTAATGTAGGTGTTGAGTAAATCAGCATCAGTAATAGTGTTGTTTTGAATCTGCTCGCTACGTACTGCATCATCCGCTATTTTAGTATTGGTGACGGCGTTGTCGGCTATCTTGACTTCAACAATACTTCCATCAGCAATAGCTCCTCCTGTGCCGATGTCGGCGCGTAGGGATTGTATGCTATCTACAAGCCCAACAACACTTGTTTGGTCTAATGTACCAATTGCATTATTGAGATCTAAGAAGTAATCAATCGCGAGTGAATTTATTTTGGATAAAAGAATAGCATCATCTTGAATATTGCCAGAAGCAATTTGCACCCCATCCACCATATTCTGCATTAAATGAATGATGTTGCGTAGATTGTTGCTATTGAATTGGTCGTCAGGATCAAACCGATCCAGTAACTCCTGCTTCGTTATATTGAGGTTTTCATCAGTAGGGGTTTGCGCCCTAGCCAGATTAGAAGCTAGTACCATGAGTGCCAGCGTGAGTACGAATAGTAAGCGCTTTTTCATATTAATTTGCTTGATAAGGTTCATCATTGAGTGAGGTGAATGAAAGTCCATTCATGCCCGAAAAACTACGTCCATTAAGCTGCGTTTGTCCAGTCGGGAACGGAAGCTTTAAATCATCTTCTAGCTGGAAATAGATATTGTCCTCTGTTCCCTGCATGTAGATTTTGCCATCAAAGTTGGTGGCTACCTTTTGTCCTATTCTAAAGTCAGGATTCTTGTTAGGATCGCTTTTGTGTACTCTTCCTTCAAAAGTGACCAACTCCAACTCAAAGTAGCCATGCTCAACATCGCTGTAGTTCGTCGTTGTAGTATGATTAATTTCAAACTCAGCAATATTGCTGCTATCTCCAGTGAATGTGGTTATTACACCTTCCAGCAGTTGCACTTCATCATCTGTCCAGATATTCTCATCTACAAGTCTTACCTTCAATGTTTGTGAAGCTAGGTTGACCGGAGAGTCATCACTAACCCGGTACGCGGACATCGACACGTACACGCTACTTCCTTTTTGAATACCAAATTGTAATCTATTCATACCGCTTGTCCAATTTGAATAACTTCACCATTCACCCCGCCTATAAATATGCTCTTGGTTGCCCCTAGCCCATCTACCTGGTAGTAAATCTTTTGCATCGGGAGTGTCCCTGGAACCGCTGTGCCTACATCTGCATAGTCCATTGTCAAAGGGTCAAGTACAATATGCTCGTCCACGGATTCTACCCCCGCAATCGCATCAATCATTTCGTCTATCATTGGCATAGCCTGAGCAACAAAGCGAGGATCATACAGGTCTTTGTAGTCAAAGTTCTCCCCAATAAATAACCCCAACGCTTGCTGAGCCATCGTCACAAGCATGGGGTCACTACCGAATTCGGGCTGCTGCCACTGTTGCAGTAGCATAAACCGTTTCTTTTTAGCCAGGGTATTAATCGGGGCAATGACTGCGAGCATTTTCTCTGCCAGGTCTTTAGCGATTTGGGCAAACCGAGTAATAATGGCCGGGTTCGCTAATAGGTGCGCTATGCTGGCTTCACTAATGATCATAATCCTGAGTATTTCGTGTTTCCTTTTCCGTTGGGTTTTTTAATCCCAAGTGATACATAGTCCAAAAACACCTCCCGCAGCTCTGCTCCTACCGGATGGGCATAGCGGTATGCAGCTGAGTATGGTCCCAGCTTCCAGTAGGGGGCAAAATCCTGATCGTCATGAAAGACGTTTAATCCGGTATCGGAATACAGTAACTCGCCATCAATGTACTGCTGCAAGTAGCAACTACTATCATTACCCCACTTGACACTCAGCGTAAAAGTAATCCACTCGTTGCTCCAAAGCTGCGGGTAATGAATGCGCGCCCACTTCCTGATTCTTCCAGGGTCGGCGTAGTCTTCTCGGTAGTCAGGGTGTACATTTTGAATGAAGGTGATATAATCACCCATCACCCGCATCCGGTACGTAGCATCTCGGCTCCGGTTAGGAGTGCCTCCGTCCTGCTTTAAGTCAATCAAACTCCAATCATAGTCTTCCGGAGTATTGGGATCAATCCCGCTCCCACTACAATATCGCTGAAAACCTTTCTCACTGCGTTTGGTGAGCTTCATACGCCACTGATAGACGTATTCCACATCCATCCGGGAGCGTAAGATGTGATTCGCCGCAAACTTACCCGAAGCCAGGCCATAGAGGCTGCTTGCATTCGGCAAGGATTTAGGTACTTGGAAGAACAACTCACTACGGGAGTGATCCTCGGTGTTACTATTTCTAGTCTGGCAAGGCTCTAAGTTGCCGCTGCCATCGCGGTACTGCCGGATAATTTGCCGAGCAGCAAAGCCGTTTAGGCTACCTGCCACCTCGCTATTATCTGCTTCGGTGATAACATCAGCTTCCCGGTAATGCTGATGGTGCAAATAGACTCCGTTGGTAGTGATATTATTGTTATCAAAGGTAGTGCCCCGTTGATCTTGAAAATCCTCAAAGTACAGCTCATCAAAGGCTACAGGCATGATGTATCCTTCCCCTACAGGAGGCGGGGTAATGACCGTGCAAGCATCAATAAAGCCGCTGGGTGCGGTTTTACCTGCCTGCAATACTTCATGGGTGCCACTATTCGCTTTAAAGCTCAATGCGTGGGTTTTGTCTTGCACTGTAATTGGATTGCCGCCGTTTACTGCATACTCCCCTGCTGACAACCCACCCACCAAGTAAATCCCTTGATTGGTATGCGAGGTTTTGAAGCGCAAATAATCCGTATGATAGGGGTCAAAGGGTTCTACCGCAATCCGGTTCTTGCATTCAGCTATAATCACGTCGGGCGTAATACAGATATTTACATCGCTTTCTTGCAGGCTAGGTAAATCATCAAAACCCGTCAGCAGCACCGTCACAAAGACTTGGTAGTTGTGTAGCTGGGTAGGCTGGATCGCTAAACGGTCACCCTTCCCGCTTTCGGGTACATAGTTATCAACCGTAGGGCTCATACCGTTAGGCCACTGATCATAGGTGGTCAGCTCTAGTTCTCGGTTGCTTTTAACGATCGCTGATGTTTTTGCTTTTCCGTAGTCGGAGGTCGTTTCAAATCTGTTGCCGCTGATACCAATGGTTTTTGCGCTCACCCACTGCTGATAGGGTCGCAACGGGTTTTGAGAAGTCATTCCGGTAATATCTACCTTATCGATAACGATGTGTAGAATAGCGTACTGCTGAAGCAAGGGGAAAGCAAATACCGACCGGGTGACCCGGTTCATACGGTTGTACATGAAGACATTATCCCCTCGGAAGCCTTTGGTCTGGTCTATACAGTCATACAAAGCATCAGGGTTGTTGAGCTTATCAGCAAAACGCCCGTACTGCTCACAGAAGAAAAAGCCAAACTCCGGATTCTGTACCTGATTATCAAAATCTTCAGGCTCTACTGAGCCATTGGATTTGGTCGCTTTTAAGGTGGTTCTACTTCCATCCTGCTGCAAGCGATTGGTATCAAAACCATGATCCCAATCCTCTCGGTTATCCCTGCGACCAATGCCCGACATGCCGTACCAGCCCTTAAAAACATTGACCTCATGCGAGTTGTAGGGCTTATTACTACCCACCCCGGTGCGGCCAAAGGTCATATGTCCCCCGGGGCCATAGATCTCTAGGCAGCCCGGATGCAGCGTATCATGGTTTGATACGTAGGTTTCGTTTTTATTAACCCGATACCCCGCCCAGTTCTTGTTATTGTCCTGATTAAACGTATGGTCTGACTTGTAAATGGTCATACTGACCGGAAAGTCTGTCCAGATGTAGTTAGGTAGCGTAGCGAGTGAAACCTGATTACTATCATAGTTATACACACTATCCCCCGCCTCATATAATCGTGGGGTTACGAACTTATCGTAGTACAACAGTTGAATGCTGGGTAGCGCATTGATCAGCGACTGAACCGCGGGGTCTTGATACAAGAGTTGATGAGCGATCAGTAGATTTCGGTAGCCGTACAGCGGTAGTGAAAACCCGGTAATGCTAGCGGGACGGCTACTACCTCCGCCGAACCCGTTATCGTTAAAGTCATCAATCATCAATAGGCGGTTGTGCCGTAATGGATAGAGTAAATTACTATAAGCAATGTTCTGGGTCATCGCGCTAAACATCGTCTTTCCCTCGGGAATGAGTAGTTTGAACGCCAACTCCATGCCTAGGTATCCCGCCATCTTCGCAGAAGTGTAACTACCGTGTACACTTACCCCCGACTGGGTGTAGAAGTTCACGGCTCTTCGAGCATCTTCTAGGTAGTGCGCATCGAGCAGGTCTGTCCATAAGCCTGGTTGTCGTCCGTAAGCAGCGATCGCAATAAACGGCCAGGCTGACCAGAACGTCGCAGGGTGTCCGGCTAGTCGGTCGGTGTGTAAGCGAGGATTCCAAACTGTATTGGGACCTGCTTCCATCATGCGCTGCAATTCATTCAGAATGCTATCTTGCTGCGTGGTTGTCCAAGCAGTCTTGCACCAATCTAGACAAATCGCGCACGCCCACATAAGCCCAAAAGGGTTTTTGGTATGCTCAGAGTAGCCCACATCTGGGTTCCAACCTTCATTACCCAGATCAGCAAATAAACGGTTAAAGCAGTCGGTAGCTTCACTAGCGTTTCCGGTAATCTTGTAGAGCAGTGCTTTTTCTATGGGGCGACCTTCGTCGGTAATGTCCCCAGCACTCATGCTGGCAAACTCAGCATCCGAGAAAATAAGATTCGAGGCAGTCGTAGAGGGAGTGCTTATCTCTGAGCGAAGCACGTAATTGCTCGGGCGATACCAATAGTGTCCAGCACCACCTCCTGGTGTTACCGGGGTGCCGCCGGAATCATCTAGTTCATCCAGAGCAATAATCGCTATAATATCATCAATATGCCCCATTACAACTGTTGAATTCTAAGCGAGTTAGCGTATACCAAATGCCCGGCAGCAGAGGGTCCCATTTCAAAGGTGATTTCACCCTCGCTTTCAGCTACGTTGTTCCAAACTTCCGGAGTGGTGTTGAGCCGCGAGTCGATCGTTCTTGCCAACCCTTGCACTCGGTAGATACCGGTTCTATTGCCTGTGCCTGAGTTCCGGTGTGATACCAAGGTTACATCGTAATTGCCCTCTGGTAAAAACTTGAGCATGAAATCTCGGAATTCTCCGGCTGGAATATTATTAGCCCACAAATACGTCACAATCGCTTCAGTGGGTACTCCACCAAAGCCTTCTGCTAGCTCACCATCAGGATCTCCGTCTGAGGCTTGTACCTGATCTCCAGTGACTAACTGAAGGGCAACTCCAGTAGCTTGCCCCGTATTGTAGTCAATTAAATTCGTCAGCTCCTCACCACTACTTTCTTTATCAAATTGATTAATGTTGCCCGGCGCGCTGTACTGGGTAAACTCGCCTAAGTTTATCCAAATATCCATTTTTTGGGGAGCTGACGACGATATGGTGACAGGTGGGGAAGCAATCCAGTCTCCGGCCACACCGGAAGCAGATACTGGGCGATAGAGTCCGCGATATTGGAATCCGTTACTTCCGGCAGGAGCATCATATATGGTTGTTGTTTCGCCTGCTAAATCTTCAAATCCATCGCTGCGATTTTCTTGCCACTGGTATAGGCTTGTTCCCTCGGGTCCACTATCAGCACTTGCTTGGTAGTTACCATTCAATGTAAGTCTTGATCCAGGCTGAAGGCTAGAAGCTGATATAACCGGATTTCCACTTGGTGGAGTAATCCCGGTGAAACCTAGCATCTTATACTCATCCTGTCCCATCGCGACAATTGCTCCCTGAGCATTTGTAAACTGGTTTCTGCCGTCTAAGAGTGTTACGCCAGTGCCAGCAATGACAGTCACACTGTCGTTGCGCCGGAATCCGACTGCTGAAAAATCCGGGCGCACTCCCGGCTCAATCGTTACACTGATCGGATTGCTATTGTTGAAGATGAGCTTTTTGCCGTGGTAGGTGCTTTGACTAGCACTACTAATGATAATGTTTGCTGTGATTTCTACGCTAGGTGATAGATTATCAACCGAACCTCCCACCTGATGCACTTGGTAGTTATCAGCACCGTCGTTGTGGACAATATAGTACTGACCAGCAAGAATCGTAATATTGGTGGCGTTAGGGAGGGTGAGAGTGCCGTTACTTCCTTTAGCAGACAGGCTAAATTTTAAATCCGAAAGATTCGCGCTTAACGTGAGCGTACTACCACTTTCTAGTTGTATGGTTTTTCCAATGAAACGGGCAGGATCAGCAATGGTCGTGTCTTCTGTGCTGATTATTACAGAATCTACTGAAGCTGCCAGCACGTCTTTGAGCTTATCGTCAATGACTGCCGGGGTAATACTTTTGTTAATGCCTGCCTTCTGGCCTACATCAGTGCCTATCTCATTAAATACAGTATCGCGGGGTTGACTATAGTTTGGCATACTAACTAAATTCTAAGCTAAACTCATCACTAAATGTACGTTGCCCTGTTCCAGGAACTCCGGTGGTATCTTCAGATGTTCGGAAAGGCTTGGTATATAATTTACTCTCTTGCCCTCCTAACTCAACAAAGCAGCCTAACACGTAATCTGAGCCACGTGTCAGGTTTTCAATCCCATCACTAGAGGTCGCTACAAACGAAAGCACTTGCCCACTGTCAGCCGGACTCCCACTCATCAACCGAACATTATCTTTGGTAAATGACTGACTAGCCAAATACACTGCCCAGGTCAGCGTGGCGTTTACGTCACTAGCAAAACTTACCCTAGCCGTATTAGCCGTGATGTTGCGCACATTCAATTGTACTAGGATTGGGCTGGTTTCAATAAACTCATCCTGCTCTACATAGCCAAACCCTGGCTGTAAATCTACTTGCCCAAACTTAGGGCGACTATTCACTTGCCCAAATTCCTCAGTCATGCGTTATATCATCTACAATCGTTACTGTGCCTCGGAGAAGCGTAAACAGTTTACTATCTCTAGTTCCTTCTAAATCATACACATAATTTCCGCCTACAACATCCGTCGCTGAACCTGTTCTTGCTTTGGTCAGGGTTACAAATCCATTAGAAAAAGCTATTTCGTTACTATTTTGCTCAAAGCTGACTAAAATACTACCATCCCGGCTATCCCGAACATGCATCCGCGCATCGGTAATACCATCAAAGAAATCAGTGACGATCTGCCCAGTAACCGTATCTTTTACCCCGTTCGTCTCTTCCCAGTCATCGCCTCGGGTAAACTCCCAATTAAGTACTGCTGTTGCCATTGTTTTTTTCTTTAGAAAGATCTTTCCGAAGCCGGATATTCGCTTGAATAGCCGCCATAGTATCCGCCTCGGATAGCTCTTTATGAGTAATTACTTTGTTAGCAAAGTAAATGAGTGTTTTTATTGCTTCCGTTTGATTCATTAGTAGTCTTTTATTGCAATGCTTGAGCGATACATGATCGTATCAACTTCTAAAGGATTTACCCCCTGTGGCACCATTTGCATATTTAAGGAAACATTGTTCGGGTAAACCACCTCTCCACTGAATGTGAATATCTCATTCGGATCACACACTTGGCGAGCTAAAATAACCCCTGCATTTAACGTTAATACAATTTCATTGTCAGCGTTGTTGATGCCAGATGCATGAAACGAGACAAGTTTATAACTTGTGTTTGTAGACAAACTTCTAAAAGTGCCTGAAGTGGTAATAGTTTCTGACCCACCTACAGCGACAGCTAATGTTTCAACTTTGTCCTCCACAGCATCATTGACGAATTGTTCTGAAGCAAAATCTTGAGAATTTACCCAAAACCGACTAGCAATAATACTGCTATCAACATCCAAATACCCGTTACCCCCATCCTCTAAACCATAACCCGGCCTAACAAAACCTACACTTGAATTTGTGGCATAAGGAACTAGGGTGCCAAATAAAGGCTTTCCTAGCACATCAAAATACATTTCCCTACCCACAAAGAAAACATCTTCTAGGTAGTTATTTTCTATTCCATCTCCTGGATTATCTAGGGCAACTAATCGTTTTTGAGCATTGACTCCTAAAAAGAATGTCTGATTGGGGCCAAAGCTTGGGAAGTAAACATCGCCCCTAAAATTCACTCGTTCACGAAAATCAACATCTCCGGTAAAATCTGCCCCCGTTAGCTGGGCGTACCGACCCGCGAAATCACTCACCTCAATTTCATTATTGTTATTGAGCGTCATAATGAAGCGTTCGGAGTTAGGGTCAAATTCCAACGCTACCGGATAGGTGTCGTTGTCTTCTGCACTTTGTCCTAACCCTGGAAAATCCTCAGTTCGAACCACTAGACTACCCGTTGTTTCATCAAAGTACACCCTAATAGGGTTAACTACTTCTTGTGCGATCGCTATACTGCGGGGATTAAACGGGTTTTCATTAATAAGAGTGTTAGGCAATCGTGAGCCAGATGAAGATCCACTGGATGAACGACCACTATTCGCCCGAATCGTATCGGTCGTATAGTCAATCAGTGGTTGAGCGTCTTGCACTTCAACATACGTCGCGGTAATTTTCGCACCATACCCACTTTCTCCCGCAGGAGAAGCGGAATAATCATAGGCATACGGAATAAAAATTCGGCCTGGTAAATCTTGAAACAGCACCGAGCGAAACGGAGAAAATCCCTGACCTCGTAGATCAGCTCCATTCTCTAGTATCTCTAAGTTTTCAATCACCCATGCTTCACCATCATACTGATTTTCAATGATGCTTTGACCTAGTAAATCCGCTAGCGGTAAGCTTTGAGCGGTTTTATCATAGGTGCGGTACTTTTCCCACAAAGTCGTTAACTCCCCGTCTACGGTGATCGCTGAATAATTCTGAAGCGTATCCACGTCGGCGTGAATAATTTCTGTCTCGTAACTTTCTTCCGTTTTCTTGATTGCAGCCGTAGCAGTGAGGGTTTCGCTTTCCTTGGCAAATCCATCGACGGTTCTATAATCGGTTTTTATATCGATAACGATTAAATCATGCTCAAGTTGAGTATCTGAGGATGCACCTGGAATAGAGTAGGTACCAATGGCAGGAGCGTAGATACGCACTTTAAATTGCCCTGTTGCTGGAATGGTCAGCTCGCTAATGAGCTTCGTATACGTTCTATCCTCACGCTCATGAGTAAAACTATCAGGCTCTAGCTCAAGAACAGCCGGGGCCGTTACCCAGTCGGGCAACCCTGATGTATTCGTCAGATAAAAACTGGTATCATCTTCGGCGGTCACAATTAACTGTACGGCAATTTTGGGCGGAATACCAATCGTATGCACACCATTGAGGTGGTCATAAATGGCAGGTATTCTATTAGTAGGGCTGCCGTTAGCATTTAAAAAGCTACCCACTACCGAGGCAAACGTAAACTGTAAACTCAAACGATTGTCGGTTCCTCCAATAATTTCCTGTGACTCACTTTCAATGTAGATAGACTCATATTGAAAAGCGTTTGCCTGGAAAGGGTGTCCATGCGCTTTGATTCTAGCTCCCGTCGTATCTAAGCTTGCCACATGATCTGGGCTGACTTGAATACCACCCACACTCGTCCACTCAAGTAGCTCATTTTCAGCATTACCCCTACCAAAGTTAGCTGCTCCATTAAAATTGGGTACTAAGTCAGGAATGAACTCAAGGTTTTTCTTGATGATTGCCGTATGGACGGGTTTTCGGATGACTTGGTTTCTACTCCGGTTAATACTGCGCCCAAATCGCCTATTTTGGGTGAGCTGTTGTGCAAGTTGCGTACGGGCACGATAGTCCACATAGGTTGGGGTATCCCCCATATTACCCGAAGCAGTAAGGGCTAAGTTTTCATATTTTCGGTAGCGAAGCAACGCATCTTTTTTAGCGTTGATTTCTTCAATAAACCAACAAGCAGCCCCATTTTCATCCCAGCCAGCGTATATCCTCGCCCCGTAGGGCTTAAAGATCGCCTCAAGTACTTGATAGCATGAGTAGGGCTGGTTCTGATCATCGGTATAAGTGCGAATGTCTTTTTCGGTATACTCTACACTGCCTTTAGAAATATCGTAATCAATCGTTGTAGGGTAGACATAGATTTTCTCGTATAAAGGAAGTGTGCTTTTTAGCCCCCCTAGAATATGCCAGATAATTTCAATGGTCTTTCGCCGGTACTGATCCGTTGCCCAAGAAAAGTCTTTCTTTTTTAGCAAGGCTATTCCATCGGAGAAAATTACTTCTACTCCTTGAATGGGTAGTGACGTGTTCGTGCGGTAGAACTCAGCGATATTGTAGCCTTCAAAGCGCAGCACATTGTTTTCGTAGTAGCGAAGCTGCGCCGTAGCATCTTGCCCTGTAAAGATGGCTTTAAACTCGTTTTCCTCAAACGCTAGTAAGCGCACAACGGCATGAGAACCCCACACTGGGCGGTATTTATCCCGAACGTTTCCCTCTCTACGAATACTAATCGGCGAAGACTGCATGTGTGAGAGTTCTTTGGTTGTCCCCTCAAAGTCTTCTAAATAGATTTCCACCCGGCAGACCGTCTTGGGTAAGCCGTGCTGCACTTTATTGAACTGATAAAAGAATACTGGCACCCGTCCGTACTCACCAATACCTACTTGTTCTAAATCTTCTTCAGGAATCGGAGCATCAGGCTGCTCAATGAAGGTGTAGGTTGTGGTTATAGTCGCGCCACCGGTAAGGACTTGTCTTTGCTCAAGAATTGATTTGTGAGCTGCGTAACCCTCAGGTAGAGTGATAACAAATGTCAAGGTTTTGGTATCAGTCACCTGCCCCTGAACAGTATAGGTAACAGTTTTGGAAAAGTAAATTTGTAAAGGAACCGTAGCAGCCTGAGAAAGCTCAATATCGATTGTTTGATTATATTTCTGCCGAATACCGGATGTGTAGGGATTGCCTGTACCTGTTACTCGGGTAGGATTGCTAATGTCTACCGTCACATCAACGGACTGAACAATCCCTTGCGGGTCAGTATACGAGTAAGCGATTGTTGGCATATTCCCGAGCTTACTTAAAAGTACAACCCTGTATAGTATTATTAGAAGTATATTGACAATATTTAATCACATTAATGTGACAATTTGTCTATCTTAAAACTATTGAGTAGGTTTAGGCGTACTTCAATATATAATTATCTAATTAAAAATTAGAATGATTAAACTATCAACCTACTTGTTGTTTTTAGTGCTTTTTATTAGTTGTTCAGATTCTGAAAACTGGGATTGCCCTTCCGTTAACAGTGGTACTGAGCGAATTGGAACATCTGGATTAGATCCAAGTGACTTTCACACAACCGTTTTTACTCTACAAGATGGTAAACATGATGTAAATCTATTTTTTGTAAAAAGAGCTAGTCGCGGGGCTGATCGTAGAGAAATAGAAATGTATCTTTCAAGCATAGGTGGTTTTGATGAATGCTTTCCTTTTGATAATCAGAACGAAGTTAAGATACTTTTTGTAGATGCTACTAATACCGATATGCTTGCTTCCATGAGCGGATGTAACACCCTGAGTATTGATTTTAATAGCAATCAAGTAACCCAATTTCTACTAAACAAATCCATCGCATCAATTGAGGTTTTTAACAGAAACACAGAAACAAGAGCAAGATTTTTTGTTTCAGCGAATCAGTCAGCCGAAATATCCGAATTTGCAAGATGCGTAGAAAACCTTTAACCCAATCGATCTTGCTGATAAGAAGCATTCCCAATAACCCCAAGCAACTGAGATCCACTACCTACTAGTGTACCAGTTACATTGAGTGCTGTACCAAATCCACCACGGCCAGAAACTGCCCCGGCAACGGCTTGTGCTCCGGCTGCTCCTCCGCCTGTCAGCGCATTTAAAATGCCCTGGATAAACACTTGGCGAAGTAGTGCCCGGATAAGTTCGTTAAGCGCGGCTAGTCCGGCTTCTTTAAAGGCATCAAACGCTTTTTCTCCTTGAAACAAACTTACTCTTAGTTGATCCCCAAATTCAAGCAACGTATTCCCCGCAAGCCCAATATCTTGGTTTAGTGCCTGAAACTCTTGGCGAAGCGGGTTGATTGAGTTTTTAGGAATAATATTCTCGGGATCACCAATGAGCGGAGAAAATCCTTCGCTTTCTACGCGGGGAATGGGTGCTGAAGGGGTTTTGTTAGTAAACCGACTTATGTCCGAGAATTTAGCAAGTTCTTCGTTTAGCTTTTTTATCTCAAAGGTTAATTTCTGCGCTTCTTCAATGGGAGCCGTTAGCTTGAGTTTTTCTAACTCTTTTATTTTCTCTCGGATCGTGTTTACGGTACGAACAATCGTGTTTTGTTCTCCTTTAGCAGAGGGTGGTCCAGCTAAGATTTTAGCACTTTCCTCTTGAAGAGATTTTTGCCTTTGGCGTATTTCATCTAGAGCCTCGTTGTACGTTGCTAACTGCGACTGCAACAGCAATCGATTAGCTGAGCTCCCCGCGGTGGCTGGCCCAAGAGAGTCCAATGTTTTACGAACTGACTCCGCTTTAGCATCGATTCGAGCGTAAGCCTCAGCCAATTCATTTGCTGACTCAGCATTACCGATAATAAAATCAAAATTATTAAAACTTCGAACGGTATCAGTAGCAGACTTTGTAATGCTATTAAAAACAGAAATCAGTCCCTGACTTTCATTTTCTATTAACCTACCTATCTCATTTCTTAGTAGCGTAAAATTGTCTGTTAAGTTAGATAATTGCCCCCCTATAGTTTTTGATATTGCCTCTGTAGTACCAGCTACCCCCTCTAGCGCAGAAAACTGCTTAATCATATCGAGGGCTCCTCGCTCTGTTCGCTCCGCCTGTATTTCTATCCCTTTAAATGTTCCTACAATCTTTTCGCCCTCAGTTCGTACCTTAATGCCTAGCTCAGTCCATCGCTTCGTGTTGTTGACATCTAAAATCGCTTCATTTAACTGAGCAAATGGTTTTCCCAATGCCGCCGCAACATCTCCAACAGATGCCATTTCTTCCCTTGTCAATTTCACTCCACGATTGGCTAATTTAACGAACGCGTCGGTTATTTCATCAACCTGAAACGGGGTCTCTGCGGCAAATTCTGAAATTAAACGCAGTGAACGTTGCGCCTCAGAGTTGCTGCCAAGTGTATTAGTAAGAACCGCTTCAAATTTCTGAAATTCGGCTCTCGTTGAAACAATTTGTTTTGTAACATCAACAAGCTCACTAACCAAAAACCCTCCAGCAAATAACCTTCCTGCTGAACGTATATTATTAGTAAAACCTGTGAAACGAGCGTTCGCTTTGGTGAGCGTAGAATTAAACTGCCTAGCGTTTGCTAGTAGCTCAAAATTAAGGGCGGTATTATAATTTCGTGGCATTAGTTCAGATTTAGTGCTTCATGCCGGGCTTTGAGCCGGGCTAATACATCAGGATCGTTTCCAAGTCTGGCAAAATTGATTCGCTCTTTAGCTTGTTTTTCATCCCAAGGAAACGGCCAGAAGTCTTCTGGGTATAGTGTAGACCCTTTATCCATCCAAACAGAATAATTCCGCATAGCAAGACCCCTAATTAGCTCTGCTTGCCCTTTTTGCTGCTGCTCATAGAATTCGTAATGCCCTTTTAATGCGCATTGAAACTCATAAGGTGTGAGGTCGTGAAACTGTTCAGGGGTTAGCTTTAAGACTCCGTAGGCTTGTCGGTAGACGCTATCCCAGGCTGATGATTCATCCTGCTCATCATCTGAATTGTTTTTTTTTGCAGTTCATTGAATCTAGGCATAGACTCAGCGATTAGCTCCATTACCTGCTCCAATACATCAGGATGCTTTTCAAACAGATCCTCCATTTTATCAGCCGTATAGGGAAAACCCATTCCTGCCTGAAAACCGCAGTAAGCAAGGAGTTCCAAATCACTGATGTCGGGGAACTCTTGCAGCGTTTTACTGTACGCTTTCAGAGCACGGTACGAAAGATTGAAGTCGTACTTCTTTTTCCCAATGGCTACTTTTTCAACCATAATGATTATGATGCAGAGCCTTTATTTATCGCACCTATACCGTTAAAGGTTACCGTGTAACGAGCTACATCGTTGAAAGGAAAGTTAATATCTAGGTTTTGTACCCGAGCTGAACCATCAAAGGTTAAGTCCCCTGTAACCCCACTTGATACCTCCCAAGTAAAAGCAGTGTCCGCCACAAAGTCATCAAACCACTCCTCAAGCCCCTTCGTACCACCAGAAAGCGTAATACTGGCTGTTAGCGTACCTTGATACGACTTAGTACCTACTAATCGCTCTCCCCAGTCATTGACACCTTTATAGTTTGCGTCAATATCTTCGCCATTGATACTAAGATTGAACTCCTGCTGAAAATCAATTTCAACATACGATGTACCACCCGCGCTATCGGTGAATAAGCGCAGTATATTTCCTTTTACTTGTCCTGTCGTTGGCATTACTCTGATATTTTATAATCCACGATAAATTCTTGTATGTAGCGGAAGGCTTCTAGCTCTTCCGACCAAAAGTCTTCTCCTCCAATGTATTGAGTTGTGCTACCCCCAACCACGTCAATCCCATGCAAAGTACCTCCAGTGTAGCTCATGATGGTGTTAAACACTAAATCACCCAACTGCTCTGCTTCGTCGTAATCATCACTGTATACGCTCACCTCAACACCTTGCTCTGTATAGCTACCTACCCCCTCTTTACTTTGGGCTGGATCGCGCGTATAACGACGATAGGTCAGATAAGGTAGCTTCGCTTCCTGCCTTGCTAACACAGGAAATATTTGTTGCCCCACCTCAGCAACAATCTGCGAATTAGCAAGTAGTATACTACGAACTGCTGAGCCTATCATAATGCTTTCTTTCTAGCCACCCGTTGTAATCGCCGAATCCGACTCTCTAGTGCTTTGTTCATGCCTTCTGCATAAGTTCGCCCAGCTTCATCTAAGTTATTTTTAACTGCTGGTTCAAAAAACGGTCGGGCTGGTATGTCTCTACGGTAGCGAGTACCTTTACGTAGTATCCCGCGCCCCTTATTTTTTACCACCCCTCTAGCTCCCCCTTCTATGATGTGGGCGTACCAACCATCGTATTTCTTCGTGACTCTGGGAGCCAGTATCACGTTAGCAGCGTAGCGATCACCTCGATTTCTACCTACGAGCGTTCCAATAGACTCAGCAGTATTACCCGTAAGCTTGGGGACTCTTCGTTTCGCCTCATCCCGCATCGGTTTCAATGCTTTTTTTCCGGCTGAAATGAGAATGCTGCGGCGAGGGCGTTCGGCAATTTCGCGCATGGCCTCCCGAATCAATCGCTGGTTAGGTACTTTAGCCGAAAACGTAACTTTAGCCATTATCGCGGTATTCTGCTTCTAGTTCTAATTCTTCCCGAAACCCAATGGGTCGTACTGCCAAAATCTTGTAGCGAAGTCCCTCACATTCTAGCTCCCAGGTACTTTTTACATCCTCTCGGTAGTAGATGTTAAACAGCATCGTTTGTCTTCCGACATACTGCTCGCCGAGCACCTGCTCTCCAAACCCTGAGCGAATCCCCGCGTTTTCCCGGGCTGCCCAAACTTCACCACACCGCTCAAACGTATCTCGTACATTTCCTGAAGCAGTCTGCATTGAGGTGGGTTGAAACAGGGTGATTTTATACCTTCGCTCACCAGCCCCTTTCATAGATAATGCACTTTTAAAAGCTGCACCATTTGCGTAAAGAGCTTGTTTTCAAACATATCTCGTCCTTGGGCTTCTCGATGAATATACAAATCCGATACCGTCATCTTAATGAGCTGCTTAGCGATTTCAGGCACTTCTTTACTCGTAGGATGACCACAGGTAAACCGGATGATTACCGACTCCTCACGACCACTTACTTCAGTAGGCCAACTATCCGTTGCCCGAACCGTGGCAGGCACTTTTTGCCCAACAAAAGCCAAGTAGTAACTACTAGCTTCAAGTGTTTGCTCTTGGTGCTCACTATCCAAGTAGCGAATCTGATCTACACTAATTACCGGGGGCTTAGGCAGTTCAATTACATGCGTAAAGCCACAAACTTTGTATTCATAGGTTGCCTGCATTAGCTGCAAGCCCGTCGCTTCCTCAATAAGCTCAATACCCGCCCGAAGAAAGGGTTCTAATTCCTTATCATCCACCCCACGCAGGTGATCGGAAACGTCCGACCACCATACAGCGGGCTGTTGGGTAGGAGTAATGAGCGTGAGGGACATAGCAATTACTTAGAGACGGCTTTCTGGGTAGATTTATTTTCTACGGGTTCTGCCCAACCTCGTCGGATATATTGCTTGGCTGTTTCTTCATCAATATCTACTTGCTTACCTTTATCGTAAACTTTCTTTTTTTTACCATTTACTTCTCGAAAGTTGCGGGTAGGAATAATTTTCATGATTCTATTATTTTAAATGGAATGATTAAGCAAATACGTACTCATCGCATACTGAGAATGACTCAGGCCGACGAGTTAACTGGTCAAAGAAACCGTCGATGATTACTTCCACCATCCCTTGCTTAGCCTTGGTGTATGGATTCACCATCAAATCTATACCACCCCACTGACCAATATAGAAGTCAGACCAGTTTCCGAAGATTGCAGCGGTCAGATTAGTACCTGAACCTTTGGTAAGGTTGGTAGGTACCTGTGTAGTGGTTTGTACATTATAGCCCATCAAGCTATTTTGCTCTTCCATTAAGAAGATTCCTGAACCAGCATCCACTTTGGTGTTCATCAACTTATATTTCAAACTTGGATGAAATAACCATCCTAACGTACCTTGTAATGCGTTCTGAGTATCAATACTTGAGAAATGCTCAAGGATGAGTGCCCGGGTAGGACCTCCTCCATTCGCCCCTACCGTCACTGCACTTGTACCCGTGGCATTCAGAATGCCTTCAGGAATATTGCCAACACCTGAACCACTGATCGCTGCCAATTGCAAGGCTAGTGACATTCCGATAGCCATATCTTCACGCACTAGCTGCTCAATAGCAGGAGTTGTCTGAATCATGGCCAATTTCGAGATGTCTACGTATCCACCCAGACGATTTGGAGTCATGGTCTTTTTACCAAAAGTAATTCCAGTTTCATCAAGCGTTTCTACCTCACCCTTCCAAGTGAAAGAACTAGCGGTTACCTTTTCATCAAATTCTAAGTTTCCCTGCAACCCTGTTAAAAAACGAGCACCCAGGGAAGTTAACACCAAATTCGCACGTAGCACGTCCATGAATGAACCGTATTCAATCTGCACCAGTTCTCCACCATCATCCGGCTGAGTACCTTGAGTAATGGTTTGTGCCCGTTTTTGGCTTGCGCTTTTTGGGGCTGCGGTTAGGGCTACCTGCGGAATACCGTAGTTTCGGATTTCCACTCCATGCGAGCGAGCTTCCGTTTCAGCTTCTTGATGCATTTCTAACTCAAGCCCAGTTAAGGCTCCGTTGCTAGCTTCCCGAACAAATTTCAAGAAACTAAACGAAGAAGCTTCTCGTTTTTCAGCATCTTGCCCTCCGTCGTCCGCGTGTAACTGCGTACCTTGGGTTGCAGCCATTTCTGCTTGTCGCCGAACAAACTCCTGCTCTCGCTTAATATTCTTATCGAGATCAGTCATTTCAGTTTCTAGGGTATCCCACTCGGTCTGCTCTTCTTCGGTAAGCTCCCTTTTCTCATCGTCTGCAAGTTTATGGAGGGCTTCCATTCGCTCAAACTTGGTCGCGCGTTGCTCCGTAAGCGTTTTAAGCTTATTAGAACCCAGTACCCCCGATGGAACCACAACAAAGTGAGACAGTTGAGCAAGCAATGCGCCTGAAATAATATGCAACGGCGTATCACCGAACTGCAATCCCACGAACGCGCCCAATAGGCCGTAAAAAAGTACCGCCGTTAGCATGTGAATTTTCATGATTTACTAAGTTTTGAAAGTTGAATGAATCGTTTTCGTTTATTTGAATTAATGGACATTTGTTCTGAGTCAGAGCCTAATTCTTCGCTTTGAAACTCATCGAAGCTCCGTTTACTGGCTGATGTTTGCTGATACGCTGGAAAAGTCACCGGGCCTACATCGAATAACTCTCGAATATTGGTTACTTGGCGCTCAATGACTTCATCGTCTGCCTCTACGTAGCGATACCCTTCTCTTGCAAACCTAAATTGAAAGCTGCTACCTGACACCTCCCCTTTCTCTATTTTTCGCATTACCCGCAGATGGTCAGGATCTTCAGCATCGTAAGGGATTTCATAGGAAAGTCTGTCTGAATTGCGAATTAACTTCAGCGTACCCGCCGTACTTCTTCCTAAAATAATACTGCTGTCATGATTGAATAAGCCCACTACATCGCCCATACGAGTATCTTTTAAGGCTTCAGGTTTAATTACCTCTACAAAGCCACCAAAGTCCTCGCTACGCTGATTGTACACAATGGCATCACCGACAAAATGCGTTGGCTCACCGGATTCATTTTTTCGAATCTCAATGCTAGCGTTATAGCTTCTTAGCTCTAATTCGTTGTTAGGCTGCCTCCTCTGATGGTTCTTCATTTGTGTTTTGATTATTATCAATCATATCATCAATTCGGTCGGTAGGCACCATGTTCACCGGAACATACCGCCGATCGCCCCCTTCGTACCCGTTCATATTTTCTAAGCTCAATATCTGATTATGGGTGAATACTCCAGAGCTAAACATTTTTGCGTAGAACTCGCCCCTGCTTTTCACATCAGCACGAAGCAGCGCATTCATGTTGTGCTCCATGAAATAACTGTTCTCGTCGTAGCGAAATATCTTGGAATTGAATTCTTGCTCAATGTTGGCTAGCAATGGGCCGAGTGCATACTTGACATACGCCAAATCTTGGTGTTCAATGTTAGAAAAAGTAGCGCGCTCTAGATCAGCAATTAAGTGAGGAGGAACTCCGTACATCCCAGCAATTTCTGTTCGGTTGAACTTCATCATTTCCAGAAACTGTGCATCTTTCTGAGGAATAGAAATTGTTTTATATTCTAGCCCACCCTCTAGTAGCGGAGTACTAAAAGCTCCATCTAACCCCGCGTGCTTTTGTTTCCACTGACCTTTAATATGCTCGCGCTGATCTGGTTTTAATGCCCCGTCAGTTGTTAAATACCCCGGGACATGTGCGCCCTGAGCATAAAACTTGGAATTGTATGAGCGCGCTGCAATACCTGCCCCAATCGTTTCCCGCTGGTAACCAATCGGGCTTAATCCCATTTTGCCATCTCCCATATACCGGATATGAATGATGTCAGACTCGGTAAAGGGAAGGCTATACCCATCTACTTTATAAAATAGCTTTTTTTGGTATTCGTATACATTGACATCTCCCCGATTGAGTTCTTGAAACTCTCCTATCCTTCCTCGGTTGTCCCGAAGGGGTAATACATACGCGTTACCATTCAGTAAGAGGCAGCGCATTATCCATTCTCGCAGCTTGTAGGAGGTTAACCCTTCTCTAGGCTGCTTATGGATGAGTTTGTACAAGTAATGATTGTCAGCAAGCTCTTTACCGGAACCTGTACGGCGGTAGAGTTGGGCAGGAAGGAACGCGCCCGTAGTAGCAAGGACTCTAACACAGGCAAAAACCGCCATAAATCGCATGGCTGATTCTTCAGAAACCAATGTCCCGGTTTCAGACATGCTTGCCCCGAACGCTCGCATAAACCATGAAGTAGGTTCTTTAAGCGTAGAAACATCGGATTCAGCACTTCTTCGCTGCCATCCGAGAAAGGCCATAAAATTACCTAGATAGTCGATAACTACTGCGTTTGTACCAAATATAGAGACAAAAACAAGCAATTAAACGGATGGTGGGCAATATTTAATCACATTAATGTGACAATTTGTCTAATCCTTTAGCGACAAGTAGGCGGTGCCTAAAAGAATCAAAAGTAGTATAGCGGTGACTATTGAAAAATTTTTCTAGCAAAGACTCGGTTTTTATCCACGCCTCTTTTTGAGTATACCCCATCTGAACAAAATGTTTTATAACTTGCCAATACCCTGGTTTGCTAACCGCTTGGATAGCTAATTTAGGAATTTCTACCGTCTCTTGTGTTTCCATCATTACAGCCATGTAATTGTATATTCTTGTTGTTCCTCATTATGAGCGGTGATGTATCCACCAAACGCATTCACTAGCGCCGCCACACCATCTATTTTGTTCAATGACTTCTTTCGGTCTGGCTTCCTATTTCCTGACGTATCAGTAAATACCACTACATTACCGAACATCCACTCAAGCACGGGGTTATTAAATAGCTCTAACTGCTCCAGGTTAATCATTTCCTCTAATCGTTCGAATGGCACCCCCAGAAACTTCGTGGTCTGCGCTAGTGGCTCGCAGATAATTTCGTGATCTTGCAACCCTTGGATAATACCGTGATCAGCCTTGTATGGGTCAAAGTCTACGCGCTGCAAATCATACACTTCTATTTCATGTAAAATGTCTTGGGTGATTTGCTCGTTATTGATGGTTCTTCCGGGCATTTCTTCCATATAACCTTGCTGCACCCATAGCCGATAATCCACTAAATCATTGCCTGCTTTTACTTTTTCTTCAGGAATCCAAAAAGACAGTTTTGCGGCAAAAGGAATATGATCATCATTGACAAACAAATTCGCATAGGCCGATAAATCCCCAGAACCCCCAATATCCAATCCACCGTAACAGCGCAACCCTTGCAAGTCTTCTAGCCTGATATTTCCTTTACTGTTTGCCTTGACAATTTTAGCATCAATCCAAGTCTTGGGAGCATCTGTCCAGACATTAAGGTTTTTAGTTTTAAAGTCTACTTCTTTGCTACCACCCTGATTCTTGGCTTTCTGGTAACGGCTTCTCATCCATTCTAAACTGACCGAAACATTTAGATTTGGACTAGATTTTACCCAGACGCTTTCATCTTCCCAGTCGTCTTCAGTATCAATCTCATAGATAAAGCTAAGATGTCCATCATCTTCCTTTACGCCGTCCAGTACATCCACAGCATTCTTTCTTAGCTTGGAGTAGCATGGTCCAGCTTTATGAAATCCAGCAGTGGTAATAGTCAGCAATAAGCTTTGTGAGCGAGCACCTTGCCCAGACTCGATAACGTTCAGTAGTAAATCGTCTTTAGCCTCATGGTACTCATCGACCACCCCAAGGCTAGGGTTAAAGCCGTCTTTGGTGGTAGGGTCGGCAGACATTGCCTCCAGCACCCCGCCATTGGGATAGAAGTTCATCGCCTTTACCTTCCCTTTGTACTTGTAGATTTTTAGCTTTTGCCCCTGGACGTAGTTTTTTAGCCGTGAGCTGCACTCAATCATACGACCTGCTGAGGTAGTTCCTATCTTCGCCTGATCTTCGTTATTGGATCCGAACAGAATTTGAGGAGCGTTTTCCACGTCAGCCAGTAAATGAAAGGCAGCAATACCCGCTACAAGTGCAGTCTTGCCGTTTTTCCGGGCAATTTGCGTATACACATCCCGAACTCGGCGTAATCCGTTTTTAAGCTTCCAACCAAAGATCTGTTCAATCATTGCCTTTTGCCAAAGTTCTAATTTTAAAGGTTTGCCAGCCCATTCCCCTTCATGATGCACCAAGTATTTTTCAAAAAATTTGATAGGTCGTTGCCCTGCCTCTATGTCGTAAGTTAAATCTTCTCGGTTTAGATCAGACAAAAACCGCTTGTAGGCTAGCTTAATGTAGTTTCCTACAATCACTTTGCCTGACATGATTTGCTGGGCGTACTGATATGCGAACGAGTTTTTCAAGCAGCAAGATTGAAGTTCTCTGATATTGGCCTCTTTTTTCGCATAACAGCAACAACGACCCAATCCATTACCTCTAGACCAAACACAACTCTTATTTTAGTGTATTTGTACAAATACCACCTTCCGGTATCATGTAAATATTGCCAGCGCATCATAAGTCATCAAAGTTGTCATCATCTTCAGGTTTAGATATTTTAGTTATCTTTTCCCGGTCTGAAGGGTTAAGCCCAAACTTAGGAGAATGCTTCATGATTACACTGTAATTATCCTTACAAATCGTGTGATAAGCATTTACCTGAACCGTGCCATTTTTGAACTCATTGAAAAAACCTTTCTTGTTTCCTAATGCTGCATTAGTAGCAAACACATCAAAAGCATTAGCAAGCATCGATAACTCAAACGTGTCAATGTCATCAGCAATACCTTTCTCTTGGCAGTGTTGATAAATTACCTTAAAAATCTTTTTTCCAGTACTTGTTAAGTATGATTGTGGACTCATATTGCTTGCTTACCCCCTCATGGAAACGTCTTCAGAGAAAAAAAGAACCCCACTCCGATTGACAACACACTGATCGTCAGGTATTTTACCCCCATACCCCTTTGAATAATACAGTAACAACTAGTTAATATCTGGTATTTCAAATTTAACTGTTTCTAATAAGCTTAATCCTGTCCAACCATAACCCTTATCTCTTAATATCTGCTTTGCTTCATCTTGCTCAATCAAGACTGCTGTAAGCATATGCATTGACACTCCTGTTGTATCCTTAGAGGCTTCTAGGATTCGCTCTTTCCACATATTTATTCTGCTTACTCTCTCGCTGTCTTCTTGTTGTGGCAGGCTCGGCATAAGGTTTGTAAGTTATCAGCATCCAGTGCTAACTCAGGATTTGTGTTGATGGGTTGAATGTGATCTACAATCTTTCCTGGTGTTGTTCTACTATGCTGATCCCAACATCGCCTACACAAGGGCTCGTTCTTGATATGTTGGTTGCGAAGCTTACGCCAGGTGTATGATTGGTAAAAGGGATCATTGCTATATTTATTTCTTTTAGGCTCATATCGTAACCAAGGACGTTTCATCTTTAAAAAACAAAGGGGTCTCTCACCACCCCTCTGTCAACTATTTCTACAAAAACAACCTAAATTATACTATCTATGCTGCTACCGGAATATCCTCATCTTTACCGAGGATGATTCGGATAATCTGAAAAGTAACCTGTCGAGACTTCTCAGTCAGCTTTTCTATTTCGTCTAAATCAAGATCAGAACCTTCCTCCTTGATTTTCTTAATATTGTCTACAGCTAATTGCACCTTTGGATTAAAGTATAAATTAAAAAACGCTGCAATGTCGTCCCCTGTAGCACCATCCGAACCCTGCTTTATTGCGGTTTTCACAGTCACAGGAAGCGCATCAAGAACCTCCATAATGTTATCAATTCCGTGTTCTCCATCCATTGTTATTTCAAGTTTAGTGTTTACGATTAAATGAAATCCAACCTCAAGAGCCTATCTTCTCGGTTGAGCTTCGGCTATTCAATGGCTGGCATAACGCTAGGTAGGCAAAGTTCCTGTTGCTATACACTAGTCTTGACTCTACGTGGAGACCGCCGAACTATCATGCGATTCATACGCATGCGAAAATCAATAAATAATATTTACCTCGAATGTAGATGAAATGTTTGGGAAATGCAAATTGGTAATATTCAGGCATTGATGATCTGCTTAATTTTTCGGTATTTATTCTCCAGTTTTCGGTTTTCAGCTTTCAAGGTTTTAAGATAATCCCGAATCTCTAGCAAGTGCTGGTGCTGTAATTCTGCTCGGGTTGTGTTTGATCCTCGGCTTTTTAATTTCTTAATATCCCCTGCTAGGTAAGCAATCTTACGGTCGATCATATCCTCTATTTGTAGTGGGTCTTTCATCCCTTCAGTTCTTTGATGAACTCATCAATTTCACTTTCATAAAACTCCCTA
>ERZ1740058.501-NODE-501-length-29337-cov-28.858480_pt1 | contig 29337 bp, 25 predicted proteins | sample MGYA00581745_ERZ1740058 | MGnify/ENA primary metagenome ERZ1740058 (study PRJEB43018, sample SAMN04849742) | marine metagenome | isolation source: floating plastic debris | place: Pacific Ocean | collected 2008-08-30 | study: EMG produced TPA metagenomics... | reverse complement strand
TATTAAGTAATCTGGCCAGATTTTTTATTCTTCTAAATCTTCTAATTCAAATAGTATGAAAAGTAATAAATATCTCATATGTATTTTATTTTGTACAATTAGTTTATGCCTCTATTCTTGTCAAGAGGATCTATATGAAGTACAAAGCCTTAATAGCGTAGTGCAAAATACTGAACCACATGAAACAAATAAGCTAGTGTTTGGTCATGCTCTTGCAAAAGCGATGGTTGATCCTGAGATTCGGGAATCTTTCAAAAAAGAGGCACTAAAAAAATTTGATAACGACTATGATGTGTTATTTCAGCTAGTCAAAGATCATAAGCTACAAGATGGTAAAACCATTTTGGAAAGGATAGCATCATTTTCAGATAATAGCAACTTCGAAGCTGTAGTTGAAGATAATCCTTTGCTCACTGTCTTTGTACCCAATTTGAGTCACTTCTCGGGTGAAACTTGGGATACTAGTAATGAAGTCCCAGTAATTGGTGTTGTTAACGAACTAGATAAAGATAAAGGTAAGGGTATGATCGGTTTTGATACCAAAGGAAAAGTGATAGAACTTAGCTACATCAAGCCACCCGAAACACCTATTGTTTTGGTGAAAGACAATGAACGGGTGATGGTAGATTCCGAAGATTATAATCCTGGGCTACGTGCACGTTTTGATAAATCAAAAAGCTCTAAGCTAACAGATACTAAACATGGCTCTCTTGTCTTTATAGATGAAATATTCGATAGCAGAGTAAAACATTCTCCATCGGAAAGAAGGTCTTCATATACTCCGGCTCCTCGCACACCTTCATCCTCATCCGGTGATCCTGTAATTGAGCAGGCGAAAGGTTTAAATTCTCCACGTGACTACGTTTATTATGGGATTGCCCCCGAACTCGGAGTTAATGAAGGTTCTTTCAACAACAGGTATAAAGAATATATTACATCATTTAAGATGAAAAGTATGAGTTCAATTAATAACTGGTATAATGATCCGGCATCAGACTATACAGACGGTGAGTTAGAGTTTGTGATAGAAATAGTATATATCAACAATCAAGGAGGTTTAGATAATACGACTAAAGTATTAAGCATAAATAGAGCAGAATTGGAAAGAATGGGCGGTAGGTGTCAATGTATTCCCTCAGGAAGTCCAAGAACCGTAACTGTAAATGAAGCTATTATCCCTTGGGACTTTAGAAGATATGGAGATACATGGAAGTTTATTGTTATAGAGCATGATCAAGCTGGAGAAGAAGAGTACACAACTAAAGTAGAATCTAAATTCGGTTTAAATTTTAAAAGCAATGGGGAGAAGGAAGGGTCAGTCTTCGGAGGAGAAGCGAGTTTTACCAAATCGAATACCTATACATTCAAGACCACAATCGCTTCTGATAGACTTGGTGAAGCGATATTATTCTTTGATGATCCGTTAGTTTTAGAGAAGCCAAGTTCTCGTAGGAGAAGTGGAACGGTTCAGGTACCATATACAATCAGTACAGGAACAGTCGAGCTTACGGTACAACCAAAAAAATGGCGTTAGAAATGAGATAAAAGTAGGTGCTGTTTTGTATTTAAGACAGTACCTACTTACAGCGACTTTATTAAATATTGTGACCGTTGATCATTTTTTTGCAGAGGAAATATCATTATAATGCCACTTACCGCGGACTACTCCATCAGATAGCAGTACAATGCCCGGGTTAGCGCGGATAATGGTTTTGAGCACCGTGGCATCGGCATAGTAGTGGGGAACCGTAAAGTTGGGGTGAGAAGCCTGAAACTCGACGTAAGCTTCGGCACCGGAGGCAGTGAGAACAATTGGCGTAATGTCGCTAGGTAAACTAGCAACTAACTGTTGGATTTCGCCGATGGCCTTCTGGTTAGCTTTATTCACATCGTACATTACAATAGCTAACTTGTTACCTTCAAAGGTGCCTTGAGTAAATTCACCTTCGTCATTCCATACGCTGTAATCGGTAATTTTGGGTTGGGCTTCGGGGTTGAGTAGTACCATTTCCTTAAACTCGTAACCGCCTTCGGTAGGGTACTCAGTAAACTCGGCGGTTTCACCGTCTTTTTCCATGATGTACTTATATCGCAGCGTTTCGGAAGGTTGCATTAATTGAGGAATATTAGCTCCAACGTAATACGCCCGAAAGTCAAAGTAGGGGAGGTGCTGAATAGCGTAAATACCCAGAAAGGTGCAAACAATAGTAGTAGTAGCTACAGTAACGTGGCTCGCTTGTAGGGAGAAGACCTCACTGAACCGATTTCGGTTAATAAACAAAATGCCAATGAGTGCTAGTAAAATAATGTCTTTAGTGAACGACTCCCAGGGCGTGAGTTTGATGAAATCGCCGAAGCAACCGCAATCCGTTACCTTATTGAAGTAGGCTGAGTAAAAGGTCAGGAAGGTGAAGAAGACAATTAATCCCATTAGTACCCAGGTGGTTATCTTCATCCGGTAATTAATCAGTACGGCTACACCTAGGGCTACTTCTAGTACACTCAGAAAGACCGAAAGACCAAGTGCCAGTGGAACAAAAGCACTGAAAAAAGGCGCAAAGTCTACCGCAAATACCTCAAAATACTCCTCTAGCTTGATAGCAGTACCCACCGGATCATTTAGCTTCACCAAGCCGGAGAAAATAAATAATCCCCCTACTATTATTCTTGCAATGTGCTTTATCATGTCGATAGTTCAAAGTCGACAGTCCACAGTCGACAGCTTTCATAAGTTTACGATTGAAATCAGAACAGCAGTCTGTGGACTATGGACTGTGGACTGATAACTTAATAAGTGAAAAAACTGAGTAGTTGATCATATCCTGGTAATTGGCTTTTACGCCTTCTGAAATCAACGTTTTTCCCTGGTTATCTTCAATCTGCTTGGTACGTAATAGTTTCATCAGAATAATATCGGTCATGGAGCTTACTCGCATATCGCGCCAGGCTTCGTCGTAGTCGTGATTTTTACTTTTTAACAGTTCTAAGGTTTCAGTAGCCATATGATCGTACATTGGCTCGAGTTCCTCAACCGACATATCCAGTGGTTGATCATCCGTAAGGTCGAGTTGGATAAGAGCCATAACGCAGTAGTTAATAATTCCGATAAATTCGTCGGCAATAGAGTCCTGTACCTGCTGTGTACCTTTTTCCTGAATAGAACGGATACGCTGAGCTTTAATAAAAATCTGGTCAGTAAGCGAGGGTAAACGAAGAATTCGCCAGGCAGTACCGTAATCTTGCGTTTTCTTTAAGAAAACCTCTTTACAACGGGCAATTACTTGACTATATTCGCGATAAGTTTGGTTTTTCAAGATTTTTTCCTATTAGTTCTTACTTGGGTACGGTAATTGAATTGGAAGTAGAAAGTAACGTCTTTTTTAAGAAATTTACACTCAATCTGCGGGGAAAGTTAATTGACCTGCGTCGTCCTCACGTGATGGGGATTCTCAACATCACTCCCGACTCGTTTTACGATGGTGGGAAATACCACAAGCGCGACCAACCGCTGCTCAAACGGGCAGAAGAAATGTTACAGGGGGGCGCATCAATGATTGATATGGGAGGGTATTCCTCCCGTCCGGGAGCTACCCATATTTCAGTAGAAGAAGAAAAGTCAAGGGTGATACCGGCTATTGAACAAGTAGTAAGCAACTTTCCGGAGGCAAATATATCAGTTGATACGTTTCGGGCCGAGGTGGCTGAAGAAGCTCTAGATGCGGGAGCCTGCATGATAAACGATATTTCGGGAGGTGAATTAGATTCACGAATGTTTGAGGTAGTTGCCCAGCACAAAGTGCCTTATGTATTGATGCATATGCGAGGGACACCCCAAACTATGAAACATCTGACCGATTATGACGATATAATTGTTGAGATACTAGACTATTTTCAACGGAAAGTAGCTCGTTTGCGGGAGCAGCAAGTAGCAGATATTATTCTTGATTTAGGTTTTGGGTTTGCTAAAACCATAGATCAAAATTATTTTCTCCTAAAAAATCTACGGGCTTTTCAGGAGCTGGGGGTTCCACTATTGGCAGGCTTATCTCGTAAGTCGATGATTTACAGGCGACTGGGTGGTAGTCCAGATGAAGCATTGAATGGAACTACAGTGCTAAATACTGTGGCTCTGATGCAGGGAGCATCTATTTTGAGGGTTCACGATATAAAGGCAGCGCAGGAGGTGATTCAATTGGTACAATATATACAGAATGTGTAGACGATATTGATACAACTTTTTTACATAGGGTTTTTAGAAGTTAACTGGAACGACATCTTTGATATACTGTTGGTAACAGTGCTGCTGTATCAGGTATACAAGCTGATGCGTGGTAGTGTTGCCCTAAGTATCTTCTTTGGTTTCCTAACACTCTATCTCTTTTACTTAGTGGTGAGAGCGGCTCAAATGGAGTTGCTATCTACTATACTAGGGCAGTTTATGGAAGTTGGGGTGATTGCTGCTATTATCCTGTTTCAGCAAGAAATTCGGAAATTCTTGTTGCTATTAGGCAAAACAACTACCATCAACCGGGATAATTTCTTTAATACATTCTGGCGCAAAAAAGAAGAGGAGGAGAAACTTAATCTCACTCCTATTATTGATGCTGCTAAAAGTCTGAGTGGTTCAAACACCGGAGCACTGATTGTCTTCTCAAAAAATTCTCCGCTTAAGTTCTACGCCGAATCAGGAGACGAAATAAACGCTACGGTATCCAAGCGGTTACTACTCTCAATCTTCAACAAATATAGTCCACTACACGACGGAGCAGTAATTATCTACGAGGGTAAAATTAAAGCAGCCCGCTGTATTCTGCCTGTGACCGAACGAGAGAACCTTCCAGCTGAACTTGGCCTACGTCACCGAGCCGCTATCGGAATGACTGAGATTACGGACACCTTGATAGTGGTAGTTTCCGAAGAAACTGGGCAGATGGCAGTCGTAGTAAATGGGGAAATTTATCGAAACCTGTCTACCAAAGAGTTGCGACAGCGCATTAATCAGTATCTGACGGAAGAGCGTGATAATGAGGAGTTTGTAATTAATCAAGCCAAGGCCGAAGAAGAAGCTTTTATTCAGAAAAAAGAAAAAGAGCTGGAGAAAAAGGGAAAAGATTTGGAAAAGAAAGAGAAGAAAAGTAAGCCTGATGCTGCGGTAGAAGTAGATGATGACGTAGAGGCTGAAACTACTAGTTCTTCTTAACTTCTAAAGGAAACCTTCGCCGTATTTTATTGATCAGAAATAATTTTTGAGTAGTAAAACTATTCGGATGAAGCTGCTCGAACAAAATAGCCCACTCATTCCACAAGGTTTCTTCCTCAGCCTGAAACGCTACACTATCAACTTTCTTCTTAGTCAAATATTCTTCAAAAGTTTCCATAGAGTGGTGTTAGGGTATTCATGTGTTCGGGTAAATGTCGTGCAGTATTTTTTCTCGAGAGAAAATCAATATAAGGCAAATATACACGAATACTTGAACACATAAACACTTGAACACTCTTAGTAAAAAGGGTAAAGTTTTTGCACTAATATAGAAAATTGATAGAATGGAGGTAGTGTCAAATATCTCGCTGAAAGCCTACAATACGTTTGGAATAGAATCTACTGCTCGCCACTTTGTGGAAGTGAGTTCGGTAGAAGAGTTACAAGAATTACTCAGACTGCAAGAATGGAAAAATACCCCCAAGCTAATTTTAGGCGGTGGTAGCAATTTACTGTTTACCGCTCAGTACGATGGGTTAATCATTAAGATGAATATTCGGGGTATTGAACTGGTGGAGGAAAATGATGAGTTTATCTGGGTTAAGGTAGGAGCCGGAGAAAACTGGCACGAATTCGTGATGCATTGTATTGAGCAAGGGTGGGGCGGAGTGGAAAATCTTTCGCTGATTCCCGGAACAGTGGGGGCGGCACCCATGCAGAATATTGGAGCCTACGGAGTAGAAATCAAAGATGTGTTTGCTTCACTGGAAGCAGTTAAAATCGATACTGTCCAAAGACAAACTTTCTCGGGTGAGGAGTGTCAGTTTGGCTATCGTGAGAGCGTGTTTAAAACGATTTATAAAGGGCAGTACATTATTGCCTCAGTCACTTTTCGGTTAAGTAAACACCCGGAAATTAACACTTCATATGGAGCTATTGAAGAAGTACTTACCGAACGGTTGGGTGAAGTCGGGGTAAAATCAGCCAGTATTCGTGAGGTGAGTGATGCGGTAATCCACATTCGCCAAAGTAAGCTGCCTGACCCCCAAGAAATTGGTAATGCTGGAAGCTTCTTTAAGAACCCCGTTGTGCCTCGAGAGCAATTTGAGACGTTACAGCAGCAGTTTGATAAAGTGCCAGGCTATCCAGTTTCTAAAAATGAAGTGAAAGTTCCAGCGGGTTGGCTCATTGAGCAAGCTGGATGGAAGGGCAAGAGGTTTGGTAATGTGGGTGTTCACGACCGTCAGGCACTGGTATTGGTCAATCTGGGCGGAGCACAGGGTGAAGAAGTAAAGAAGCTGGCCTATGACATTCAGCAATCAGTAGAAGAGAAATTCGGTATCCTCATCCAACCTGAGGTAAACATCATCTAGCCAGATAAAAATGTACTACCGAAGGGGGATATTAGGTATTCAGTTCTTGAAACTCAGAATTCTGAATTTAATAGTTCTAATACTTATAACTAAACCTCACTTTCATCGTTTCTAACTCAGAACTTAATCTATTTAAAATGAAATCATCTATTCTTTACACTTCTCTTTTTTTACTTCTTTGCTGTTTCGTTAGCCAAACAGCATTAGCACAAAAAGCATTGGAGCCAAAACCTAGCCCCATGAGTGTAGCGGCTATGAAGCAGGGCGATACTTACGTAAAAGTAGTTTATTGCCGTCCGCACAAGCGTGATCGTCAGGTTTTTGGCGGTCTAGTTCCTTACGGTGAGGTTTGGCGATTGGGCGCTAACGAAGCAACTGAAATCACTCTCACCGAAGATTTAATGTTGAATGGACAGAAATTAGCTGCCGGAACTTACTCCATGTACGCAATACCTGAAAAAGATAAGTGGACTGTTATTTTTAACAATGCCTTAGGCGAATGGGGGCACTATAATTACGATAAAGACAAAGATGCATTGCGGGTGGAAGCTCCAACCTCTAAAACCGAAGAATCCTACGAGCCTTTTACCATCATGTTCAATGAAGCGGGCACCGAGATGATCATGGCTTGGGAAGATACCAAAGTAGTCGTGCCAATTAGTGTGGCTGCTTAATCCGATGGTTTCAGGGTAAATGGTAAAAGGTTGGTAGCATAGACCAACCTTTTACCCTGTACCTTATACCTTTATTCTACTGTTACTGATTTAGCCAAGTTCCGGGGTTGGTCAACATTACAACCGCGTAGCACCGCAATGTGATACGAAAGTAGTTGCAGTGGAATCACTGACACCAAAGGAGTCAATAACTGATTGGTGGCTGGAATTTCTAGCACATGATCAGCCATGCTGGCAATTAAACCATCGCCTTCGGTCACTATCGCAATCACTTGTCCCTTGCGGGCTTTTACCTCTTGAATATTAGAAACCACTTTTTCGTAGGAACTATCCCGAGTGGCTACAACTACCACGGGCATTTCTTCGTCAATTAACGCAATAGGACCGTGCTTCATCTCTGCTGCCGGATACCCCTCGGCGTGGATATAGCTAATTTCCTTCAGTTTTAGCGCGCCTTCTAGAGCTACCGGAAAATTGTGGCCTCTCCCAAGATAAATACTATTAGTAGCATCCTTATATAAATCAGAGATATACTTTATGTGAGCATCAAGTTTCAGTGCTTTCTCTACCTTTTCGGGTATTAGGCTCATCTCCTTAATAAGTTGTTGGTAAGCGTTTTCATCCAGCGTACCCTTACGGTGCCCAACTAACATAGCGAACATCGTCAGCACGGTTAGTTGGGCGGTAAACGCTTTGGTACTGGCTACCCCAATTTCTGGACCGGCATGGGTGTACGAACCCGCGTGCGATGCCCGAGCAATGGATGAACCAACTACGTTACAAACTCCTAGCACAATTGCTCCTCGTACTCTTGCTAATTCAATCGCCGCTAGCGTATCCGCAGTTTCGCCTGACTGAGAGATAGCAATTACTACATCACCGGGAGTAATCACTGGATTGCGGTAACGAAATTCGGAAGCATATTCTACTTCCACCGGAATACGGCATAAATCTTCAAAAAGATACTCAGCTACTAATCCGGCGTGCCACGAAGTTCCGCAACCGATAATGATAATGCGGTTAGCTTCTACCATATTATCAATGTATTCGCGAATACCACCCAGCATCATAGTGGCAGTTTCGGCGTTAATCCTTCCCCGCATACAATCACTAATGGATTTGGGCTGCTCGTAGATCTCCTTTAGCATGAAGTGCTCAAACCCGCCTTTCTCAATGGCTTCTAGTTCAATATCCAGAGTTTGTATGTAGGGTGCTGTCTCTAACTCAGTGTGAATATCTTTGATGGTAAATTTCCCATCCTTAATAACACAAACTTCATTATCATTTAGGTAGACAACATCGCTGGTGTACTCGACGATAGGAGTAGCATCTGAGGCTAAGAAGAATTCGTCTTTTCCCAATCCCAGCACCAGAGGACTGCCCTTACGGGCAGCAATTAAGGTATTAGGTTCTTGCGCCGAAACTACACAGATGGCGTAAGCTCCTATCACCCGAGTCAGAGCTACTCGTACGGCTTCTTCTAATGAAAGATCTTCGTGTTCCTTAATATCTTCAATAAAATGGATGAGCACTTCGGTATCAGTTTCGCTTTCGAACTGATGCCCTTTGCTGATCAGCTCAGTCCGTAAGGCATCGTAATTCTCAATGATACCATTATGAATAATTGCTAATTCTTTGTTTCCTGAGTAGTGGGGATGGGCATTTACATCGTTAGGTTCTCCGTGGGTAGCCCAGCGGGTGTGCCCAATCCCTATTGGGGCGTGTAATTTAGCTTGCCCTACCTCATGTAAGTAATTTTCCAAATCTGATACTTTCCCCTGCTTTTTATACACGGATAATTCCCCGTTCATCAAAGCTAGTCCAGCACTATCATAGCCTCGGTACTCTAAACGCTTTAATCCTTTTAATACTACTGAATAGGCTTGGCGATTTCCGATATAGGCAACAATTCCACACATAAGCAATAAAATTAAATGACTTACAGCGTTCTATACACCAAAATCAGTGCAATAAATTCAGTGTGACGCTAGATTAATTCAATAAGTTATATGAATAAAATATGAGAATATACTGAGTAGCGTATACCCTCATGGATTTACGAACCTACTGGGCTTCAGCGTAAAAAAAGTGAGAGCTACTATTGGAAAAGTACAGATGTAGTATTTGGTATGTAAACGTTACATAAACCTCCAAAAGACGAGAGAATCCACGATTTGGGGATGATAATCAGCAGTAAGCGGAAAAGGTTTACTACTGTACCTCTAGCTACATAACTTAAAATTGATTTTCACCAAGAAAAATCTATCACGACACCTAAAGTAGGCAAGACTGAACTGTTATCAGCTTCCTCTATCTCTACCAAGTTACGGGGTAGAGCAATTTGTCCGGCATCGTTACGAGCGAGTACGTAAGACGGCGGTTGGGGTAAGTCGCTACCCAGTACGTTTTGTATTTCAAAGAAGAGGTTCAGCGTCCAACTGCTGAAATTCCATTTCTTATCCACTCGGATGTCCGTTTGATTGAATGCGCCGAGGCGAGTATCACCCAGAAGGTCATAATCAAAGAAGAATATGGGGTAGGTTTCAGTTGATGTTTCTATATCAACCGGAGCAAATGGGGCAGGACCCAGATAGCGCACCCGAAGTCCAATCTCCCAGTTACGGGGTAATTTGTAACCGCCGGTAAAGGTCAGTAAATGTCGATTGTCCCATAGTGAAGGTCGAAAAACCCCATCACTTCCGGTAAATTCGCTCCAGTAAAGGGTATAAGCTAAAATTCCGTAAAAATTGCGCGCGAGCTTTTGTTGCAGTAAAAATTCAGCGCCATACGTTCGACCTAGCCCATCAGTAGTAATTTCCTCGTTACCGAGTACTGAGAAATCTCCACCCAGATTGGCTAACGAAACGCCATCTCGGACGGATATTGGATAGTTAGCGTAATCTTTATAAAAGCCTTCTAGCGTAATACGAGTAGAGCGACGCGGTAAGAACTCCAGTCCGGCTACGTAGTGATCGCTGCGGGTGTAATCTCCATCTTGATTAGCAAAATCACCGTTCTGATCTTGGAAACCCAACACCGTATAGGGTAAAATCTTGTAGTAGCGTCCCCAGGAAGCATTGAGTGTCCAGCGAGGAGAAACGTTATACGCCAACGAAACCCGAGGTGAGAAGGTATTTAGTACATTGTTTCCATCATCGGTAAAAGTATTACCATCTACCCGAAAGCCAAACGACGGCGTGAATCGCTCGTTAAAAAAGGAGCGAGATGCCTGAGCAAAAATACCGTAGCGGAAAAAATCTAGATTTGTCTCAAAGGACACATTGTTTACAACATCGGTAGTATTGTTTTCGTAGCGGGAATATTGTGCTAGAAAACCGCTGCTTAGCGTCCAATCATTGAGAAAATTTGTAAGCTCAAAGCGCAGTTTATTCTCATCTTCTACTGATTCATTTCTAAAGATTTCATCAGTTTCATTCACATTATCAGCGAACTGTCGGAAGTCATTATTTAGAATATTACCGCTCACAGTAGCTCGAAAGAATCCTTTTCCTTCCTTAAAGCGTTTGCGCCAACTAAGCCCAACTGTGCTCGTCCATTGCCTAATTACTGGAACCTGATCCAGAACGGCCTGCTGGTCCTGAGTGGCATCTTCGGGTGGGTTAATCTGAAAGTCGTCGAGCGACCCGATACCGATTAGATTAATTTCGTTACGATCATCAATTTTGTGGTTGATTTTGTACTGATAATCCCAATAATCAGGTAGAAAGGGTAAGTCAATCAGTTGAAATAAAAACTGAAGATAAGAGCGACGAACCGAAAAGATAAATGTGGTATTAGCCAACGAATCTTCGGCAGGTTTCTTAAATAAGGGGCCTTCCAATGTAATTGCCGCTTCACTAGCACCGAGTCGGAAGTTCAATCGTCGGTTTTGTGGGTCACCATTACGCTGGTCAAACTGAAGCACACCTGATAGCACGTTATCGTACTGTGCCGGAAACGAGCTGGTACTCAAAGTCACTCCTTCAATAAAAGAAACATTCAGTAGGCCAACCGGTCCCCCAGCACTTCCTTGGGTAGCAAAGTGATTGATATTCGGAATTTCTACTCCGTCTAAGTAATACACATTCTCATTAGGTGCTCCGCCTCGGATAATTACATCGTTCCGAAAACCTACTGAACCCGAAACGCCAGGTAGCGATTGTACCACCTTAGCAATGTCATTGTTTCCACCCGGATAAGTCGCAATTTCCTCTTGTGACAATCGCTGGATGGAGTTGGGCGTTTCCAGTCGTTTTTCAAACGGACTAGCCTGAATTACCACCTCGCTCAGTTCGTCTACTGCTTCTTGTAAGGTGAAATTGATATTGGGATTTCCGCCCGAACGGATGACTACATTATAGCGGGTACTGGACTGATAGCCTACGTAGGAAGCGGTGATATTATACGATTGCGTCGGAATATTTTTAATGGTATAAAAACCATTCACATCGGTAATGCTACCTAAGGTGCTATCTTCTAACCGAACGGTCACACCAATCAGCGGCTCTTCGGTGCGAGCATCGCGCACAAATCCACTGATCTCGCCAGTGCTTTGTCCGTAGGTTACGTCAAAATAGCCAATGAAAATAAGTGGAATCAGAAAAAATTTAATACAAACCCGAGTAAATTTACTATTCATAACTGTTTGGATAAGGGATAATTAGTAATTTTATTACACTTTCGTAGCAAATATAGATCAATGAACGGGTTTGAGAGAATATTTGTTACGTATTTTGAATAATTTACTACAAAAATAAAATAGATATGAGTAAAGATATTAGCCAAGCTATTCGAATACTTGAGCTGTTGCGGCATTTTTCTGATGATCATCCCAACGGTAGTATTAAAGAGTTTGCCCAGTGGATTATTGGATCTTCTCATACAGAAAATTCAGAGCAATTTCCTAATGTCAATGAAACCCCACCTGATAATAATTACGCCGCTTATCTCGTCGGACGCTTATCTCGCTATACAAGCCTATGGGGCAAGAAAATGTTTAAAAATGCACTTCTACGTTCCATAGATGAGTACGGTGTACTAAAGTTGGTTCAATTGCATCCTGGGTCAAGAAAATCAGACATAGTATACAAAGCAATGCTTGAGCCTACTACCAGTTTTGAAATTGTTAAGCGTCTGCATAAGATGGGATATTTATATGATAAACCTGATCAAAAAGACCTCCGTACAAAACAGGTTTTTATTACTGAGGAAGGGCAAAAAGCCATAGCACAAATTGACGATCAGCTTGCAAAAGTATCAGATTTATTGTTAGGTGATTTGGACGACAATGAAGTAAGAAGGCTTACGGAGCTGTTAATAAAACTAGATCAGTTCCATCAAAAGATTTATTTTGAGAGTCGTGATGAAACTCTCGATACAATTATTCGAACCTATGTAGGCTGATGTAGAAAGAGTCACGCGATTATATTTCTGAACTCAGAAGACCGATGTTGCCAAATATATTCAAGGATTGCCAAATCATGCGGATTGGGTTGTTGGTTGCGACGGGCTAGCACTCTCGTGAGTGTCTCTACCGCTTTATCAAATCTATATTCTTCTAATGACTCACTACCTCCCCAAGAGAAGGATGGAATAAACTTAGGTAAAAATCCACCACCAAATAGGTTGGTAAATACGCCTACCACAGTTCCAGTATTAAACATTGTATTAATACCGCATTTACTATGGTCGCCCATCATTAGACCGCAGAAGGTTTGCCCACTGTCTTCCAATCGCCTGGTATGATAATCCCACAGTTTCACCGACTGATAGTTGTTTTTGAGGTTAGAGGTGTTGGTATCCGCTCCAAAGTTACACCATTTGCCAATTACGGAGTTGCCCAGAAAACCTTCGTGCCCTTTGTTACTATTGGCTTGCACCACAATATTTTTCACCTCGCCACCAATCTTAGAGTTAGGACCGATGGTAGTAGCTTCCCGGATTTTTGCTCCCATATTTATGTGAGCGCCTTCCAGCATAGCAAACGGGCCTTTAATCGCAGCATTCTCGTGAATAGTGGCGCTTTTGCCTATATAAACCGGGCCACCTTCGGCGTTGATAATCGCGGCTTTAATGTCTGCTCCTTCTTCTACAAAAATTTGAGAATCACCATAGGTTCGGGTATAAGAATCAGAAATGCTCGCCGAGCTACGATTTTTAGTTATCTGTTCATAGTCTTGCGGAATTTGTTCTCCATTGTTCAGAAAAATATCCCAAGGACGATGAATTTGCGTAATCGATTCAGTATAAGTTAGGCATTTGTAATTCGATAAGTTGTTGGATAGATTATCTAAAAGAGTTTCGTTTTGTACTAGCGCCTGCAAACCTTCTCCGGAAATACGCGCAGCAATGAAACTATCATCCTGAATAAGAATACTACGGGGATTCAACGAAGTAACAAACTTTATTAGAGATGCATCGGGGCAAACGGCTGGGTTAATTAGCAAGTTGTCAGCCTCAATCTTAAGCGGATATTTTTTCTGAAGATAGGAAATAGTCAGGTACGAAAAAGTTTCTGATTCTAGCTCGTTCTTTAGCCACATCTGCCATTTTTCGCCTAGCGTACAAATACCTACCCGTAAGGTGGCAATAGGTCGGGTAAGCGTAAACGGCTTCAAAGCCGTCCAGCGTTGGGGCAGATCAATAAAAACTAATTGCATATCTACTTTGTGGTTATATAAATGTGGTGGCTAGGCTGGGTAGATATTGGTGTAAAAATATGAATGTAAAATTAGGCAGGATTTTCTCAATGTACAATGTTCGTTGTGTCCTTTACAGGAAGTACTAATAGAACAGAAGTCGAGTGATCAGCAATGAATCTAAGGTTTGCATCTTATTGAATCTCTTGAACGCTTGCTAATCCACTATTGGAATAGGGTATGGTTAGCTCCCAGATGTTTTGAGATGATTCTATTCTGAGATTGACGTACTGTTCAGTTTCTTGCAAAATAGTAGTCTCAGGGACAACAATTTTATCTGACGAAGGCAGTAAAAGCCATACTAGTGTAGCATCTCCTTCTATTTCACCATGATAGCTAGTAGTAAGGTTAGGTTCATAAAGATTATATTCAGGACTGTACCAGCCTTGTAGTTCTGGTTGTTCTTGTCCTTTAATAAACTTGACAGAAAATGGTTGCTTACTAAGTGGAACGATCGCTAAGTTTCCCTGCTTGTGATTTGTCTTCACTGTAGAAGATTCCTGTATAACCTGGCAAGTAGGGTGCCAATGCCATAGGGCTTCTATTTTACGAGGGCGATCGGTCTTTATGTGGTCCACTACTACCCAGAATTCGCTCCGTACGTACATAACTGCCCGCTGGTGTTTGATTTCACCCTCGGTAGATAAGAATTCACCAAATGAGCCAGTAGCATAATCAAAATCGTTGGTGATTTTATAGCAAGTACTATTGAGTTGGGTTTGGGCGTGAGTAGGGCCAGCATCCTGCCCCTGTCCACCTATTAGCATCACATTATGAGCCGCACTACTCCGAGCGTATGGACGAAATTTCTCGGCTACCGCTCCAGTGTAGGCAAACCGTCCAGCATCTACCAAAAAATCATGACCGTAAGCCGCTACTGAAAGATGTAATTTGTCATTGTGCTGATGCCCGCTACCCCAAGGGCCTACATCAAAAAACGACCAGTGAGCGAGACTGTCGTAACCACTGCGGGAAATGAGTTGCCCCGCCCAGGGATGAAAATAGGACGGGCCATCGGTTGGTAATGTACCTGATTTGCCATTGGTGGCAATATACTCCCACTCGGGTTTGCCGAATGTATTTGCACCTTTCAAGATAATAGCTCGGTCACTACCCCGGTCGCCGTCGTTATTTAGAACTCTGTTGCCATCAGGGCGCATTGCATGGGCAATGTAGCGGTACATGTTTTCCAGAGTTTCGTTATAGTAGGCCGGAAGAGTCTTCTCGGCTCGATCACAGATTTCTTTGAAGAGTTCAAAATTTCGTAGAGACACATTATGGTAGTGTGAGGTGAGTTCAGTTTGCACCCCATCAGGGTACACTTGGTCTTTCATACTTTCTACCATTGCCTGCACTGAATAATCTAGCCACTCCTCAGCTTGCCGGTATTCGGGAAAATTCGTGGCTACTGTCGCTAAAGCCGAAACCTCCATCGTCAGCCAATTATTGCCTCCGTGAAAATTCCGATTATAGTGGGCGTGATCGGGCAAGCTACTTAACATTAGCAGTTGGGTGGCGGGTGATAAATAACCAGTATTGATGAGGCTGTAAAAAACCTCTGACCAGACTTTACTACGAAATGATACTTCCAGCCCTCGCCATACTGAGGTGCGACTTTTAACGGCAGGGTAGGGCATACTCTTGATGATAAAATCTCGTAGGAAGAAATCAATGTATTGAGCGTACTTGGGATTACCCGTTTCAAAATAAGCAGTAAGAACCTGATGAATCTGTGTGTGCCGATTAGAAAGCCACGCCCATTCCCGATCATTATTTGGGCCTTTGTGGTACCAATCACGGTGACCATCTTCGCCAACGGGCACTTGTCCCTTTACATTTTGAATGGTAAAGACATTGGTTAAAATAGTATCGGCTTCGGCTACCGTGGTGGTGGTGAGTTGGGGCTTTTCTTTCCGAAGATGAGCAGCATTATCACAATTGTGATAGTAGTCAAGTAATGCCTGACAGGCTTGAGGTAAGTTACCTTCAGCCCTTGCTAATTTTACTTTCTCTAATCCGGGGTAGTCTAGATCAAACTGCTCGAGCATCTCTTGTATCTCCTGCGGATACGCAATACATATATCTTCTACCGAAACGATTTCTTTCCAGTGGGGCTGGGCAAAACCTGGGAGAGCGAATACGGCAAGTATTGGTAATAGTAGAATGATCTTAAAGTAGGGAAGGCTAGATCGTTGCAGCATTGATAGTAGCGAAATAAGGTTAGTAGTGGTAATAGTAATCTACTTGTATTATTTGCCATTTACAAGTTACCTTTCTATTGGGTTCGCAAAGGGTTGTAACGGCAACAGCCGGGTTAGCCCGGCTGTTTAATAAGCGACACCAAATATACATCATGAAGTAGCTAGCTTATTTTCCGTCAAGGTGAACGTCTATCTGAGGAAACGGAATCTCTATATCATTAGCATCCAGTGCTTTTTTAGAATTTTCGAGCGTATCAAAGTATACGTCCCAGTAATCTGCCGGATTGCAATGAGGGCGTACTGCTAAGTTAACCGAACTATCGCCTAATTCCTGTACTCCTACAAATGGAGCGGGGTCGGATAAAACTCGACTATCCTTTTTCATAAGTTCCAAAAGAATATTCTTCGCTTGGTCAATATCTGCTCCGTAAGAAATGCCCACGGTTAGGTCTACTCGGATAACTCCCAGTGCAGTGTAATTTACTATGCTACCGTTAGAAATTGCCCCATTAGGAATAATAATCGTCTTGCTTTCAGGCGAGCTAAGAATGGTAGTAAAGATCTGAATATCTCTCACTACCCCCAAATGCCCTTCAGTCTCTATCAGGTCACCAACCCGATAAGGGCGGAAAATCATAATAAGTGCCCCACCTGCAAAGTTGGCTAGTGTTCCTTGTAGAGCTAATCCAATGGCTAAACCAGCCGCCCCGAGTACTGCTACGAAAGAGGTAGTTGCAATACCTACCATTCCCGCTACACTAATGAAGAGCAAAAGCTTGAGTGTCCAACTCAATAAGCTCATTAAGAATTTAATCAGGCTTGGGTCGTACGATTGTTTATTAAGTGTTTTACGGAGTAGCCCGGTAATCCGGTTGATAATCCATAAGCCGATAATGAGCGTGATAATGGCTAATAATAGTCTAGGAGTGTATTCAATGATCAAGTTATAGGCCTGATCAAGCTGATCTTGGTAATTTTCCATGCTTATAAAGGTTAGTTGGTGTGAAGTCGTCTAAAAATGAGATATTTACAGGGGATTGCCTAATTATTATCGACGAGTGATTATTTTCTCGCGGTAGATAGAAGTTTTAAGTCGTTCAGTCTGGTTTGCTGAAGTAGCACTTTTGGTAGCAGAAGAGTTTAATTAAGAGCACTACTTGGTTACGTTGGTTTTCTCAGCTAAGCTTTCCGAGAAGTTTCGTAGATTTACGGTTACTGCTAACCAGCTATTTTCAAATTGCAAAACCTTTGACCTATCCACCTAAGTTGCAACCCTGATGCTAACTTTTGATTATCACTACTTAGTTCGTCGGCTACTCTATTTGTTGTGTTGCTCTATGCCACTAGAGGTGCTGAGCCAAGCTGAGAGTCCTCCTGAAAAGCCTGTACAGTTTCACCAAAAGAATATCGCTATGGAAAGCTACGAAGCAGTGGGTGCATTTGATGTAAATGGGGATGATACATTAGACTTAGTGTCCGGCGCATTTTGGTACGAAGGGCCAAACTTCCAGCACCGTCATTTTATTACCAATGTAGCTCGCTGGGGTGGGGGGGAATATTATAACGACTTTGCCAGCATTCCGATGGATGTTAATGATGATGGTCGCTTAGATGTTATCACCGGAAGTTGGGGCGATCAGACCATGCTATGGCGGGAAAACCCGGGTAGTAATGAAATGTGGAAAGAGCACCTTATTGATTCTACTGGCCCGGTAGAATGCGCTCAGGCCTGGGATATTGATGGTGATGGACAACCGGAAATTGTGCCGAACAATCCCGGAAAGGAACTTAAGTTCTATCAGCTGGAAGATGGTAAGTTTGCCCGTTACGAAGTAGGACCAGAACAGGGACATGGACTGGGCTTTGGGGATATTAACGGCGATGGCCGAGGAGACCTAATCAGTAATGAACAATGGTATGAAGCTCCAGGTGACCCTTTCTCGGGTGAGTGGAAAATGCACCGTGAACTATCATTAGGCTCAGCTAGTGTACCGATCTTGGTTGTAGATGTGAATGATGATGGTAAAAATGATCTAATTGTTGGGCAGGGGCATGGCTATGGTTTAGTCTGGTACGAGCAAAGCTCAGATGAAAGCGGACAACGAAGCTGGATTGCTCACCCGATTGATCCCTATAACGCGCAATTCCATACGATGGCTTGGGAAGATGTAACGGGTGACGGTCAACCCGAACTGATTACCGGAAAACGTTTCCGGGCGCATAACGGTCGTGATCCTGGCTCGGGTGATCCGCTCGGGTTGTACTACTTTCAATGGAACGGGGAGTCGTTTACTAAGCATACCATTAGTTATGGCTCATTGGGAGTGGGTAAAGGGGCTGGGCTTTTTATGACTGTAGCTGACCTGAACGGTGACGGAAGAAATGATATCGCCGTAGCTGGAAAAGATGGATTAAGTGTATTTTATAACGAAGGATACCAACCATGATAAAAGCTATGAATATTAAAACCACTCTGCTCGTGCTGCTAGGACTGAGTGCGATGTTTTCCTGTGCTCCTAAAGAAAGTAACCAAACTGAAAATGCTTCTTTCTTATTTGACAAATCAAATCTGGTGGCTTGGTGTATTGTGCCGTTTGACAGTAAGGAGCGCAGCCCCGAAGAGCGGGCAGCGATGCTACAGGAGCTAGGTATTTCTCAGCTGGCCTACGATTGGCGTAAGAAACATTTGCCCACTTTTGAGACCGAACTTGAGATGCTAGATAAATACAACATCGATCTCCAGTCAGTTTGGTTTTGGATTGATCAGGATTCAGTAGGTTACTTAGGTGAGGACAATGAAGCCCTGTGGGACAAGATAGTAGCTAATAATGTACAAACTGAATGCTGGTTTTCGTTCTCACCCCAATTTTTTGAAGGATTATCTGATGAAGAAAAACGTCAGCGCACCATTGCCTTTATTGCTGATTTTAGAGAACGGGCTAAGCAGCAGGGGTGTACGTTAGGTATGTATAATCACGGCGATTGGTTTGGTAATCCAATGAATCAGTTAGCAATTATTGATTCGCTAGGTGATGATCACTTAGGAATGGTTTACAATTTTCATCACGCTCACCATGAAATTGATGAATTTCCGGCACTGTTAGAGAAGATGCAAGATCATTTACTGTGTATTAATCTCAACGGTATGGTGAGAGAGGGAGAGAAAATACTGGCACTAGGAGATGGTACCGAAGAATTAGCGATGATGCAAGCTATTCAAAACAGTAACTACCAAGGTCCTATCGGGGTTATTGGCCATCAGGATGAACAGGATGTAAAAGAAGTCTTAGTACAAAATCTGAAGGGACTTGACCAATTGAAGGCCGAGCTTAAGTGATTTATCCCAATATTGGTTGATTAGTGCACTTCCTATAGTAAAATCACGGAGAAATCTCCCAGTCCTATTTTACAGTAGTCTTTTTTCTAAGCCCACGCGGCGCGGGGAAAGGATGATTAGGTCTATTTCGTCCACAGAGTGAACTTAGTCTGCCCGTTGACTATTTCCCCCTTATGGAAAATGGGGTGCAGGGGGATTTAATTGAGAGTATTCCTCGGAGCTCTACCCTGGGATTGTTCATTAGTAAGAATCAGCACTCCCCATTCCTAGGAATGGGGAGTGCTGATTATGCTGAACTTGTCTCGAGATTAAGTATCGTAAGCAATCAATAATTGCTATCTATAGTAGTAAAATAATTTAGGGATAAAATATAAATACTCTTGACGGACGAGCGACAGCAAATTCTGGCATCTCAAGCAGGAGGCTCCAGAATTCGCTGTCGCTCGTCCTGGGAAAATACCCCTAAATTAATATTCTATTACAACGATCAATTAGACTGGTTAAAGTCTTCACCTTGCTCTAGTACCTCAATAGCGGCTTGCAAATTGTCTTTGTTCAGTGTGTCGGGAGCTTCTTCGTGAGCCAGTTTAGCGTACTTCAACGCTTTTTTGTAGTCGCCTGTGGCAGAGTATCCCCGGGCTAAGCCAACATTTACCGGCCAGATATCAGGGTGCTTCTCAGCATTGAGTTGGAATACCTCCAGTGCTTTCTTAGTTTCACCTTGGGTCAACAATTGCCGTCCGTAACCATGAATTTGTAATGGTCCGGCAGTGGGGTGATTAATCGCTTGCATTAGCATAGTTTCAGCTTCCTCGCTACGACCTAGCTTATCCAGAACTCGACCTTTAGTTTGTAGGGTATTGAAGTTCTCTTGACCAACAAAAGGCGCACTGATTGCAGTTTCAGCCCAGGTTAAAGCCTCCTCTAATAAAGTATCATTTTGAAGAGCAAAATTAGCGGCCTGGCTCCAGCCCTGCCAGTTAAATCCGGCGGTAGATTGAAGCTCCTGTTGCATATTATCCAAATACAAGGCGGTTGCATTCGGTACTTCAATGGTGAAAGGTATTTTTTTATTTTCCCACATCAGAGCTACCGTAGTTTGATCAGGCCGGCGATCGATGAATTCGTAAGTAAGCCATTCGTGAAACTCGCTTTCGGCTGGTTTTACTTCTGCCCGAAGAGCGTCATCTTTTTCATCATAGAAGTAGCTACCCCAGGCGGAAGCATTTTTGGAAAGAATTAGTGTCCAGGGTTCATTTTCTTCTACAATCATGTGTAAGCCATAGGTGCCAGCGGCAATAGGTTTTCCTTCTACTAGCATATCGTGTGAAAAGGTAATTGTAGTATTCTCGTTAGCGCCTGCTCGCCAGGGAGCTGCAGTAGCCGGACCAAAGCCTAGATTGTTAAGCCCGTAGGGCACCACTTGCCCCCAAATTTGTCCGGTACGATCGTCGCCGGTAGGGGAAGTAACATCAGGACTACTGTAAGCAATAGTGACTTTAGCTAGTGCTCCAATGTACTGAGTTACCTCACTTTTTTGATTGCTACCACTCGGGGGAAGGGTGATTGATTGGGCAAAAATACTGCTACTTAGAAAACAGATTGCCGCCAGTAGGTAAATGTTACGGTTCATGATCAGGTACGTTAGGGTTAAAATAATTTTGAAAAGTGATAAAAAGTGATTGTTCCTGCAAATCAACCAGCTTATTTGTCTAAGCGTGTATTGAAAATCCCGTAATCAGAGGGATAAAGAGTAGGTGAAAAATAAGTCAGTAGGGAAGGTGAATACTATCAATTATAATGAAAAGTTGACCATATCTTTCGGCTCCTTAAATGGTTCATTAGTATATTGACAGCACTAAAGAGTTTGATCAAGATAAAGGGGTCGAAAACACCTTAGGAAATCTTTCGTACTAACTACTGAAAATATTCTAACCTATGATTTTTGCTGCTGTCACCGAAATTCCTATGCTGACTGATATTGCCATCCTATTTGCGGTGGCAGTAGTTATTGTCATGCTATGCAACCTACTTAAGATACCTTACATCATTGGCTACCTAGTTACTGGTATTTTGGTAGGGCCTAGTACTCTAGATTTACTCAAAAACACCCATGATGTTGAAATCTTCGCTGAGATTGGGGTCATCCTTCTGCTGTTTACGGTAGGACTAGAGTTTTCCTTTAGTAACCTGATGAAGATCAAACGCTATGTACTGCTCGGTGGGTTGTTGCAGGTAGTATTTACCATCGGTATTACTGCTATTCTAATGATGGGAATGGATCGAGCGTTGCCTGAAGCTGTGTTCTGGGGGTTTGTCACCGCTCTCAGTAGTACCGCTATTGTAATTAAACTGCTGCAAGACCGGATGGAGATCAACACCCCGCACGGTAAAGCCATCCTGGCTATGCTGCTGTTTCAAGATATTGCCATCGTGCCGCTGATGTTATTCACCCCTATTATTGCTGGTAAGAGCGAAGGGGGAATAATGACTATTTTAATACTAGTGGGTAAATTAGCTGGTATTGCGCTGGTGGCGTGGGTCTTAGCTAAGTTTATCATTCCCCGTTTCTTTAAAGAAGTAATGCGGGCTCGTAATCAGGAGGTTTTTCTCATTGCCACCATTCTGGTAGTGCTGTGCATCACGTTACTTACTCAGCAAATGGGCCTTTCGCTGGCACTGGGGGCGTTTATTGCCGGACTTATTATTGCCGAAACAGATTACAATCATTTGGCGATTTCCTGTATTCTGCCTTTTCGCTATGTGTTCATTAGCTTTTTCTTCATATCGATGGGGATGTTGCTCGATTACCGCGTATTTATGACTGAGCCAGCGGCCATTGCTTTCTGGTTTGTATTTATTGTACTGGTTAAGATTATGGCTGGGTTTTTGGCATCCCGAGCACTTAGGATCTCGGTTCAGAACTCGCTAATGGTTGGATTCGGGCTGGCTCAAATCGGAGAGTTCTCGTTCATTCTGGCTAAAACCGGGTTAGATAATGAACTAATTTCTGATAACAACTATCAAGTATTTTTAGCTGTATCTATTTTAACCATGGCCGTAGCTCCATTCATTATTGCCAATGCAGCCCAATTAGCTAGTATATTTCCTACTCCTAAAAAAGTGGTGCAATGAGTGATTCCCAACCTGTATTATATGGTGCCGACTGGTGTTTAAAAACCAGTGGCTTTAAGAATTTTCTCCAACGGGAGTGGGTCGATTTCACTTACCGTAATGTAGAAGAAGACGAAGAGGCTGCCCAACGAGTACGCAACCAATACGAAGGAAAATTAAAATTCCCGGTACTGGAGATTGACGATACCTGGTTGAAAAACCCTGGTATGGGTGAACTGCGCGACGTGCTAAAGCAGAAAAAGCTTCTGTAGAATTAAGCGCTACGCTTCATAAAAGTAATAGGTACGTACTCCTCGGTTGGCATACCGATGTAGTACAGTTGCCAGCTTTTATCGTAGCCATTCAGAATTTCCCGGATGCACTCCGCCCGATTGTGGCGATGGTAACAATCTTTCCAGTAAAAAACTTCCACTCGGTAATTTTGCTGTTGAAGTTTTCCGTTCACGCGAATGTCTACTTCAATGTCTTGGTGGCCACTAGCCGATGGAAGAGGTATAGCAATGGATCCCATAAAACAGTATTTAATGTAATTGGATATGTTGTTTCACTTTTAAATTACTATTTTTTAACAAAAACGTTGGCAAATTATCCTTAAAAAATTACGAAAAAACAAGTCTCATTGGCAGATCATTGTATTTTTGTTCAGTTGCGTACAAGGTGGACAGTGTTCGGGGAAAAATATGAAATGAGAAATTAGAAATGAGAAATAAGAAATGTGAGATGTGAAAGATAAAATGTAGAAAGCTAAGAGCGGGGCGCGTGGTGCTGGGAGTTCAGAAATTATAGATTAAGAGATATTAAAATTTGCGTGAATGGTTAGAAATTAAAAAATTCCGGTCTCCGGTCTCCGGTCTCCGGTCTCCGGTCTCCAATTAACAATCGAGCCATTGAACCATGAAAATAAACCTACTACTAGTTGTTGCGCTTATCGGTTGGATTTCATTCTCAACCTATTATTGGCAGTGTGAGATATGGGAAAATTGTGATGCGGATGCAAACCGTCCTGAGATATTCGAGAGCCGATTATCCACCCGCCCGAAGGGTCAGTTGGTAGTTGAGGGGCGTGACGCCAATATTCGGGCTACTGAAAATCTGCGCTTTCCCCGTAGTAGTGCTAAGCTAAAGGTGCCGATCTCGGCAGAAACAGCCCTAGAAGAGGCGGTAATCTACTTAGACCAGCACGAAAGTGATGTGTTGCGAATTATTGGGTGGTACGATGAATCAGAAAAGAACTCAACCTTGCTTAAGAATCTAGGCTTAGCCCGGAGTGAGGCAGTGCGCTACTGGTTCATTCAACAAGGAGTTGAACCTGAACAATTAGAAACTACGGCAATACCTTCTATCCGGCTAACTTTTGTACAAGACACATTAGTAGATGGAGTCACTTTCCGGATGGTACGGAACCGATCAGAAAGTTCGATAGATGAAGATAGTTTGCAGGCAATTGAGCAACGGCTTACTGAGCAAAATCAAGCACTGTACTTTGAAACAGAATCAACTACCTTACAGGTTTCGGATTCGTTGCGGCAGTATTTTCAGGACTTGAGCGTATATCTTGAGGCAGACTCTGAGCGTAATATTACTCTGGTAGGGCATACTGATAACAGAGGCGAGGCAAAACTGAATGTGCAGTACGGGCAAGAACGAGCTGATTTTCTAAAAGAAATCTTGGCACAGTCGGGAATTTCTCTGAATCAAATTCAAACCGATTCTAAAGGGGAAACCCAACCAATAGCTACTAACGATACGCCCGAAGGCCGTCGCCAAAACCGCCGGGTAGAAATTATAGTTAATCAATAGAAATTGTGTTCAGGTGTTCAAAGTTGAGCCTGTAGCTTCATGAACACCTGAACACACTCATAAACTAACCAACAATTCATGGCTGATTTAATTAAAATTCTGATTTTTTTGTCTGGCTCAGCAGCCCTGGGCTTTATTTTAGGACGCCGTTCCCGTAATTCGGATGTAGCCGTGCATGAACATCAGGCCAATGAGCAACGACGAGCCTTTGTGGAGGTAAAGAATCGTTTAGACCGATGTACCGCTAAACGAGCTGGTCTGGAGCGGGAATTAGCCCAACTGCAAAAAGCTAAACCAACTGCCAGATCTACTCCGGCCGTTAAAACCCCACCAGTCACCAAAGCCCCTCAAAAAGATGCACCTAAGGCAAAAGCCCCGAACTTGGCTACCCCCAAGAAAAAGGAGACTAAGCCTAAACCTAAAACTGCCGCTTCTAAGCAAGAAGAAGCCATAGAACGAGTAAAGGCGAAAGCCCAACAAATAGATTTTGACCGAATTGGTCGAGCATCAGAAGCGGAAAAAGACGATCTGAAAAAGATTAAAGGGGTAGGGCCTTTCTTAGAAAAGAAGTTGAATGCACTGGGAATTTACACATTTGCCCAGATTGCTAATTTTACTGATGAAGACAAAGAGCGAGTGAATGATGCGATTGAATTCTTTCCGGGGCGTATTTCTCGTGATAACTGGGTCGGTCAGGCAAAAAGCTTACGAAATTAGTGGAATGGATACTGAAAACCGGAGACCGCATTAGGATTCACTTCTAAAAATACAGTCTTCCAGTTCTAGACTGCTATGCAGACACTCCGGTTTCCTAAAATATTTTGATACCAATACCTAACTATGACAGGTTTTCGATTCAATGAGAATTTGCCCTTTGTAAAGAAAGAGGCGCGAGGAGTGTGGTACGAAGACGGTCAGTTCATTCACGCCAAGTACGCTAGCGATACAGCAGCCTTTGGCGAAATCTTAAAATGGCAGTTACAACCTAACCCTCAGAAGAAAGAGAAAAAAGATGATAGTTTTCGAGTGAAATGTATCTATAATCCCGCCTTTCTTAGCAGCTCCGAAGATATGATCGTTTGGTTAGGGCACGCTTCTTTCTTCATTAGAATTGGTGACATTACTCTATTGACAGATCCGTGCCTGACCGATTTGCCTCTAATTCCCCGGCTAGTACCGCCACCCTGCTCAATTTCAGCTATCAGCGATATCAACTACTTGTTGATGTCGCATGGCCACCGCGATCATTTTGACGAAAAGGTCATTCGACAGCTTATTGAGCAAAACCCTGCTATGACGTTTCTACTTCCGCTGGAAATTAGTAAGCTTTTGGGTAGCAAGCGTCGCTCGGTGCTATTTCAGGAAGCAGCCTGGTGGCAACGCTTTGCGGTGAAAGATGACCTGGAGATTACTTTCCTTCCCGCCAAACACTGGAACCGTCGCTACCTACACGACCTGAACCGTCAGCTTTGGGGGAGTTTCTGGATTAAGTACCGAGGCATCTCCATCTATTTTGGGGGTGATTCAGCTTACGATACCCACTTTTCGGAAATTAGAGAAGTAATGGGTGAACCAGATATTTGCCTGCTACCTATCGGAGCCTATCGCCCTTCTTTCATCATGAAAACCGCTCATATGAACCCGGCTGAAGCTGTACAGGCTTTTGGCGATTTGGGTGGAAAAGTAATGATTCCAATGCACTACGGCACGTACGACCTATCGGATGAACCATTGGGCGAACCGTTGCAACTATTGCGGGAGTTTGAAGATATTGGTCGCTTTAAAGGGACTCTCAATGCTTTGGCGGTGGGGGAAGTGCTTTCCCTAGAAACAACAAAAAGCTGAAAGGATGTCTCCCAGCTCTTTGTGAACGTCCATTATGAAAATCAAATCTACTGATGCAAATGTAGGATCGAGATGGGGAAAGTATGTTACCTAAATGTTAAGGATTCATCAACTTGCTGTTACTTATTCCGCTGATTTAGAAATTGTTGTAATTCGGCTAGTTGATCGGTATTGATAAAATCAACCCCAGTTTCTAATAGGGTTTCCCAGACCAAAGTATTTTCAGGAGTAGCCCACAACCGTACTTTTTTACCTTCTTGGTGAGCTTGCTGCGTGAGCTTTTTCAGGGCTTTTTGCTGCTTAGCGGAGATGGGCTGTTTGCCATCCCAGTCAATAATAGCCCGATAATGCTGGCTGATGACGGGCATAAAATCAGCCGAATAGCCTTGCCCTAGATCATCCGGTCGCCCATCAATACTAACCAGTTGTAACGAGTCTTGTTGTACCTTTGCTATCGGGCGGTTACCAGACAAAAGTATAGTGACCGCACCTGGGTGATTCACACCATTTTGTTGATAGCTAAGCATATCTTGGTAAGGGAGTAGTACTTCTTTTAGGCGAGCATAGGTAGGTTCTGCCTCAGTTTTGATATCAATCATCACATAGAAATCACCTTCGTATTCAGCGTATACTTTTCCATTCTGTTCTTTCACGCGCTCTTGCAAAGGTTCTAAATAAATATCCTTCAACGTTGGCAACGTATGATTACCGTCGGGCATATCATGGCCTACATAAAGTTCACCATCAATCAGTAGTACATCTGCCTCTACACTGGTGAAGCCGTGAGCGAGAGCATCCAGCAAAGGTTGCTCATGCCAATAATCGTTATGGGCGTGAGCGTGAGGTAGCGGGGTGACTTGTGCTTTTGCAGCTAATGTAAAGCTAGTAAATAAAGCAAATAGTACTAGTCTCAGTTTCATGATTCAATGGCTCGATTATTCAATTGTTAAAGTTATCGTTAATTTTCACCTTTCACCTTTCACCTTTCACCTTTCACCTTCTATAATGGGTTTTAAGTGACCTTGACTTCCGGTTAGTTGCCAATGCCCCAGAGAGATTGGAATGTTTCCAATAGAGTTTAGCTGGTCAAAAAAACTTTTGATCTGAAAAGGCTCCTCACTACCCTCCTGGGTTCGACCGTAATCGGCCAAGGCACTTTCCATCAGGTATTTTCCGGTAATGTAACTGGTGCCATAACCCGGTTGGCGCAGGTAAAGATGTTGCTCAAAGATGAGTAAGTCTGGTTCGGTTTTCATCCAACCCCGGGGCGTCCATTCTGAATGGATACCTCCGGCTTCTTCCATCGTCATTTCGTTAGCGTGAGCGTAGAGTGAGCCTAGCCCCCGGGCGGCTCGTTGGGCAATCAGAATGTAGACGATTTCTTTAGACCGAGGACTGTCATCGTACAATCCCGCTTGCATAAACATTTCTTCTACTGCGGTAGCCATACCCTCGTTGCGAGAGTCAAAAATGTTGTAGAGCAGTGGGCCTCGCCGGATTTCACTGGCATGAGGTTCGGTATCCATTCGAGCCAGCTCAAACCAGTGATAAAAGTGGGAGTAGAGTGGGCGGGGGTCGTAGTGAGCGGTAATCCAGAAAAAATTACGAATTTCTTTAGGTACATACTGACCTAAATGAACGTTTAAAGCGGGTTCAAAGTACTCTTTTACCGTTACCATCTCTTCCTGATCTAAAAAAGTTAGTAAACTCTCCGCCGCTTCCTCCGCTAGTTTATCGTAGGCTTCAGGGGAATTAGCATCAGGAAGCTCGGGTAAATTACGGTTACGGTGCTCTTCCAATTTGAGGGACGACCAGGCTCGAGCGAGTTCCCGTTTCAGTAGCAACACTTCATCTTCCCAAGTGAGTGGTACTAAATGTACATTCTGCAAGTACCAAGTATAATTTTCCTTGCCAATGCCGGAAGAGCCAGTTTTAGAATCAGCTTCTTGTTCCAACCAGATAGCAAAGTCATCGGTAGATTCAACGGCTTGTTCAATAGCCGCTACTAAATCTTTATCATCCTCAACACCTGGTTTCGCTAGAATGTCTTTCAAGTCTTCGCTTTGGGTACGAATGTCGCGAATACCAGTCACCCAGAGATCGCGGGCATTTCCGGTGAGATTCTGTTGAGCTTGCTCATTGAGCGGTGGAATTACACTTAGATCGCTTAGTAGTCGCTGCTTATCTTCATCATTTAGGGGGAATTCATACGTCCAGATTTCGGTGGTCATATGGTGAGTGGGTCCCTCGTGGGCGGGCACGTCGCTGCGAGCGGTCCACACTGATTTATAGAAAGCTGGATCGCGCACCCAGGGTTGCAGCACCCGATGGTTAAAGTCATAGCCATTCATCTCCGCCCACATAATGTACCAATCTACCTGCTGTTCAACTGACCATCCTGAGGTATCAATTGCTATTAATTCGGCTTGTAGCTTCTTGAACTCAGGGTGACGTTTCTCAAAAGTTTCGGCGGTGTAATCAGGTGCTCCATCCCGAAGCGGAGGTCGCTCAAACGTACGCCACTGATAGAATAAGTCAACCAAACTCTGATAGGCTTGAGGTGATAACGGTGGATTGTGGTTAAAACTAAATAATGGAAAAAGTATAACGGCAGCCAAAGCCGTTAAAAGTAATTTTTTCATGATAGGTAGATAAGTGTAGTGTTTGTATCAATCCTTTCAAATATAGCCATCTTACGCTGAGTTGCCAGCATATATGGAACGGGCTGGTAAAAGGAATGTGTAGCATGTTAGAAGCTTCGGTTCTTTGGATAAGAAAAAGCTAGCTAGGATTAAAATAGAGTGGGAGGTATATTTGAGTAGTGAGAACCCAATCTAACTAATGCTTTATGACCTCTTCTCGTAGACAATTTCTTCAAAAAAGTGCTTTAGGTGGGGCTGCTCTCAGTGGAACTGCTCTCAGTGGGACTGCCCTAAGTATTCCAGTTGGTTCGCAACCGTTAGCAGAAAAGCACGATATTAAACTAGCAGTATCATCTTATTCCTACTGGCATTTTCGCACTCCCAAAGTACCAATCGAGCAGGTAATTGATGAAGCTTCTGTATTGGGTTTGG
>ERZ1740058.500-NODE-500-length-29342-cov-12.697818_pt1 | contig 29342 bp, 29 predicted proteins | sample MGYA00581745_ERZ1740058 | MGnify/ENA primary metagenome ERZ1740058 (study PRJEB43018, sample SAMN04849742) | marine metagenome | isolation source: floating plastic debris | place: Pacific Ocean | collected 2008-08-30 | study: EMG produced TPA metagenomics... | reverse complement strand
TCAAAAAGTGGAAAACAATGAGCTGGTAGGGGCCACCGTTGTACAACCACTCATCGAGGGAAGCGGCTTCCCAGATGGGGTAGAAGTGCAAACCAATGGCGTTGGAAGACGGCACAACGGCACCGGAGATGATGTTGTTGCCGTACATCAGGGAGCCAGCCACGGGCTCACGGATGCCGTCGATGTCAACCGGGGGAGCAGCAATGAACGCAATCACGAAGCAAACAGTCGCAGTGATCAGCGTAGGGATCATTAGCGTACCGAACCAGCCTACATATAGGCGATTCTCCGTACTGGTGACCCACTGACAGTAGCGCTCCCAAAGCCCCAGTTTCCGGGCCTGAGAAGTAGAAGTCATAGTGATGATTGCCAAATATATTTACGACAAAAGTTCAGATGAGCTGCCTGTTAAGTACAGTTGCCCACCTATTGACTAGCGTAAAGATTCGTATTGAGTTTTTGAAGTAGCTCTATGAAATTCTTCTTGTTCTGACATCTTCCTTAATTTCCCCAGATGGATAAATTTACATCGAAGGAATGGAAGCGAGCTTTAGCAGCGGCACTGGCTGCCCCCGCTTTTGCCACAGCTTGATGAATTTAGCCTGGGGGCCACTGGAGCGATCGCCCACCAAGTAAATGTAAGTGCAAATGAAACACGGTTTGCCCGCCGTTAGCGCCTGTATTGATGACTACACGATAGCCATCCTCTGCAATACCCAACTGTTCGGCAATGACGTTCACCGTCAGCAACAAATGGCCCAACAGTTCCTGGTCCTCGCGGGTGGCGTCCGCTAGCTTAGGAAGGGGCTGCTTGGGGATGACCAGCACATGGGTCGGCGCTTGGGGGGCGACATCACGAAAGGCTAAGCATAGGTCGTCTTCGTAGACGATATCGGCAGGAATTTCTCGACGAATGATTTTGCCGAAAATCGTGTCTTCACTCATGGGGCGATCGCTTGTTGGAAAATCACTCTGTCATCATACCGGGCAAGCGCTTAGATAAATTTCCGCGCTGACATTAAATTTGGACACGCGATCGCGACTGCCTAAACAACTGCTGCAAAATGCTGGTGCGATCGCTCATCGTCTCGCCGGGGACTGGCTGCCAAAGCGTTTCATAAAAGAAGAAAGAAACGCCATCAAAACCCATATCCCGGACGGCCTGTACCTGTTGCTGAATCAGTGACATTGATACTGGTTGGTTGCGCAGCCCCGTCAAAATGCCCACTCCTGTTGGAATTTGAGCGCGGGACTGCTGAATTTCGCGATCGCGCAGCGTCTGTCGAAAGCTTGCCAAGTTATCGCGATAGACTTGCAAAATCAGTTCCTCGATGTAGCCGAGTTGTTGCCAGCGGGGCCAATCTTGCAAAAAGCGACCGTAGGCAAAATGGGCTGGATTCGGCGACACTGACAGGATGGCCGCCGGTCGCTGGGCCTTAATGGTCCGAAAAACTCGACCGACAAAAGCTGTAATCTTGTCAGCTCGCCACCGCATCCATTCAGCATCACGAGGATTAGCCGGCGGTGACTGGCCCTCATGCTCTTGTTGATAGAGATTCACTGTGTAGGGATCGTAGCCGAACTCAACAGGCAGGCTGAAATGATCGTCAAGCTGCAGGCCATCAACCTCGTAGTTCGCCATCAGTTCGCCGATCAGCTCTAGCAGAAATTGCTGCACCTCCGGATGCAACGGATTCAGCCAAACGCGAGTATGCTCCCCTTCTTGATAAAAGCGGGCGCTGGGCGGGCTGCCTTGCTTTTGCGTTAGCCAATCGGGATGTCGTTGAGCCAGCGGCGAGGTGGCGGGTGCCATAAAGCCAAATTCGAACCAAGGAATAACGCTCAGGTTGTGGGCATGAGCCGACGTAATGACTTCCAACAGCGCATCGCGATTGCCCTGAGCATTTTCGAGGGCTTCGCGCCGACCGGTGGCAGCAAAGTCAGGGTACAGTCCTTGCTGATAACCAATTTCCCGAGTCGCCACCTGGCTGGGATATAAAGTGTAGCCCCAACTCCATACCGTGGGATAGATGGTATTGAAGCGGTAATCGGCTAGCCGTTGCAGCGTTTTTTGTACTGCGGACCGCGAAAAAAGCACTTCACTATCGACATTGGTCAACCACGCCCCGCGAATTTCTGATGTCCCTGAGTTAGGGACTGCTTGAATAGGTGTGCCGTCGCTGGTTCCTCCAAAAGGAATGGCCCAGAGTGGCCCTTGGGAAACCCACAAAAATAGGGCTGTTAGTCCGGCAAGGGCTAAATAGAAAAGCCGTTTCATAGCCAATATCGTTATCCTGCTATGAGCTTTCGCCAGGAAAGATAGGTATCCGGAGAGTTCGGAGTTTAGAGTTCGGAGGTCGGAATTTAGCGTAGGTGCCCGGTTCTCTGTTCTTAGTTTTCGGTCACCTATTTATATCATCGGCTCCATCGCTCCATCGCCCCAGAGTCCTCCAGGCAAGCTTCGCCAACCACCCATCACTCGCTTACCCTGCCACCCTGTTACCCTGCTACCCCATCACTCCATTACTCCTTCACCCCATCACTCCTTCACCCAAATCGCTAACCCTCCACCTCGTCCACGAGCTGCAAGATATTGTTCTTGAGCTGCAAAAAAAGCAAAGAACGGTAGCTGTCCCATGGGAATTTCTTGAAATGGTTTACCTGCCCGCTTTTTGCTTTCCACCTTGCCCTGATAGACCTTGAGACCAAAGCAGCTGACTTGCAGTTGCGTAAAGTCAAACGCCAGCAAGTTTTTTCTGCCAGGATAGCGGGCTGGTCCGGTGAAGTGAACCTGCAGCGGCCCTACATGCAGTTCGTTCGAGATAGCGAGAAAGCATTCACCGGCGCTGTCGTCGGTAAACGCCAGCCGGGCGATCGCTAATTTAGGAATATAAAATCCATTCCCAGCGGGTTCTTCGGCCTCAAACTTTGCCCCTTTGCCAGCGTTGAAACATAATCGCCATGTTCCCAACAGCGACTTTAAAGGAATGGCCACTTTAGCTCGCTTGGCGGCCCGTTCTAATTGGAGCAACGCCGCTGTCACAGCTCGCCCATCAGGTCGCTGCGCAGAATTCTTGCAAAATGCCGCTACCGCTTGCTCAACCGTATCGTCCATTATTTACGACTATCCTCACGCAACAGATTCCATAGCCGTCGCTATTAGAAACAATGTGTGTCCCATCAGCAACACTTTAATTTTCCTGGTTGAGTTGCTGCTGCAGTTGCTCAAGCACCTGAATCGCGATCCCCGTCGTGCGACTAACCGTCTCAAGCGGGAGATTTTCACGGAGCAGATTCAACGCCACATCTTGTCTGCCCTCTACTCGACCTTCTTCGAGGCCCGCCGCTCGACCTTCTTCGAGGCCCTCTACTCGACCTTCCTGGCGTGAGGTGTTCACCACATTCTGCAGGTCACGATAGTACTTCAAACTGTTCTCATAGGCCTGCCGCTCGACGCGAGAAAACTGAGCAATCTCTGCAACCTCAAATAACTGATTGAAAACATCTTCTTGTAAAGCTTCAGGCTTATCGTCCAGCTTATAAAGATGCTTGAGAAGAAATAGCCATTTATCATAATGGCTCTCTAACTCATCCAGCGTTTTGGTGAACTTTGGCAGCTCGATATAAATAAATTTCAGCTTTTTATAAAAAACCTCGCATCGCTGATTTTTCAGCTCAATAACGTGCGTGACTGCAGGATCAGTTTTGTGATCGTCGAAAATAAAATCCAAAATACCCACGGTGTAAACCGCTGATAGTTGGTAGTTCCACTCGCCTGGCTCGGCCTGTTCTTGAATGGGAAAGGTGGAGTAATAAACGCTGCGATCCTTAAAGTAGTTTTGTTTGGCTTTTTGCATCTCGACGATAAACTTTTCACCAGCGGCGCTTTCGCAATAAATATCGAAAATAGCCTTGCGATCAACCAGCGTATTGCCAATATTTTCGTTATTGCGATAGGTCAAGTCTTTGATTTGATGAGTTTTGGGCAAAACGACGTTGAGAAAGTCGATAAGTAAATTCTTATTCGGCTCGGTACCAAACAGCCGCTTAAAACCAAAATCGGTGAGCGGGTCAATGTATCGTTCAGCGAGATAGGACATGCTTTAGTTAGCACTTATGTTCTAAGGTCATTGTAACGATTGTCAGATCTGTACAGTAAGCGAGTTGTGGGTTCTCGAATTTACAAGTCTAAGCCAGTTATCTACAGTGCATCGAAAAATCTGGGTCAATACTTTTGAGAACGCTTGTTGTCTATGCCGTTCATTTCTTATGCAGGCAATAACATTTGTCAAAGGCGGATTATTTACACAATGCTCTCTCTGCAGCAAAGAGCGATCGCCCTCTATATAACCCTCTCCATGAAGGGCGCAGCGAATCAGCCTGCACTGCTGCCAAATTACGATTATCGATATTGACTGGGGTTATCCCGTTGATTATTAATCTGTTTTGTTCAGCCCTCTCCCCGTCATGAGCGATCGCTTGCTAAAGTAACAGCACAGAGGAGTTGTCTGAATGATTAAACTTTCGCTGTTGACAAGCTACCCGTCTTAAACAAGCTGAAAGAAGGCAAGAGCGTCATCTGAGATACCTGCAGGCTGTTGGCTCAGTGCTTATATATGGTTAGGCGCCGTATTTCAGCAGTCCAGTCGATCTTCTGATTGTTGATCGGCAATGGATATCGGGAAAGCTGAAGTTCAACTGAAGTTCAGTTGCTTACCGACAGATCGTTTCGATGGCACAGCAAAGTCAGCATTCAAACTTGGTTCAGCAGCTTTCTGATCGATTACTAGCTTTTCTTATGGATAAAGGGCTAGGCCGTCTACATCTGAATAATCAAGCTGTTGACGAAGAAAAAATCCACGGCTTGGTCAATTCTGAAGAAGCTGTCTTATTTTCCCAGGAAAGGATACATCAACCTGCTCAAAAGCTCAGTTTGGAAGCATTGCCTCTGAAATCAACCAAGGGTGTGTTGCCCGAGCATAAACAAGTCTTACGCACCTCCAAGAGTTTGACAGTCAGCCATGCCAGTCCACTGGCACCTCTGAGATCGCGCGATCGCAATGCCCTCGACGATCTCTTTGAGCATGACGATTTACAAGAAATTTCGCTAGACGTTCATCGCTATTTGGCGCGCATCTATCCTGAACCGTGCTGGGAAGATAATCCCCACGATTTTTTACATGATTTTATCTAGCAGGTCTTTTGCGTCAGTCCGATAAAAGACAGCATGAGGCAAGGGCAATGAAAAAGTGGCTGCTGATTACCGGAATAGTGCTGTTGTGCTGGTGGAGCATGACGACGGACATTCGCGCCCAGGGCAGCAGTTTGCGCCTGGAAACGCGAATTGACCGCTTAGAGTCAGAACTGTCGCGGGTGCGATCGCAACTCACTCAGCTAGAAGCTCGCACTAGCGGTCCTTCAGCGCTGCCGCCCGCGACCTCAGCGCCCGGTAGCCCGAATGAGCTGTCACTGGCAGAGCAATTTGATAATTTGGCGACGCTCGCGATCGAAGTCCGGCAAGACGTCCGCGACCTGCAAGGTCGGGTCGCTGAATTGGAGGGAAATCCATCCCGTTAGCTGCTCTAAGAAAGGGCACGTGATGGGTTTTGGCTGGCGCTAAGTAACCCTTAGCGATGTTTCTTCAGGAGCAAATCCAGTTTTTGCCGGGTCTCTGCGGGGGCGGTGTCAAGGGGGGTGATAACGGCATATTTCAGCGCGTCGTGAGCCTCTGATGCGGGTGGATTGGTAGCCAGACTCCGTACTGCTGCTCGAATCACCTCCTGAGCGTTGACTGCATTCTTCTGCAAATTGCCGATGACCATTTCCACCGTGACGCTGTCGTGGTCAGGATGCCAGCAGTCGTAGTCAGTCACTAGCGCCAGCGTGGCGTAGGCGATTTCGGCCTCACGGGCAAGCTTCGCTTCTGGCAAATTGGTCATGCCGATAATTGTGGCGTCCCAACTGCGATAGAGATTCGACTCAGCCCGAGTGGAAAAGGCGGGGCCTTCCATACAGACATAGGTGCCGCCGCGATGCGGGGTCACATCAGGCAAATTGAGGCTGATGGCGGCGTCGGTCAGCACTTTGGCCAGAGCTTGACAAACGGGGTCTCCAAAGGCGATGTGGGCCACGATGCCGTCGCCGAAAAAGGTGGAGACGCGATTTTTAGTGCGATCGATAAACTGATCGGGCACTACCATATCCAGCGGTTTGACCGATTCTCGCAAAGACCCCACGGCCGAAGCCGAAATGAGGTACCGCACTCCCAACTGCTTCATCGCGTGAATGTTGGCCCGAAAGGGCAGTTCGGATGGCATCAGGGAATGGCTGCGACCGTGGCGGGCCAAAAATGCCACCCGAGTTCCTTCCAAAGTGCCGACAATCAGAGCGTCCGAGGGCTTGCCAAAGGGCGTCTCGACTCGAATTTCTTCAACGTCGGTCAGGGCGTCCATTTTGTATAGACCGCTGCCGCCAATGATGCCAATGCTTGCCTGTGCTGTCATGGGGATGATTTGCTCAACGCCGTTGATTGTAGCGAGATCAGCCTGCTTTCGGGGTGGCATTCCAGTTCCCATATAGCTCCAAAATGATCGATCAGCCGACATATTCAGGCAGTCAGGATAGCTGCCACAGTCATATCAGTCGCAGCAGGACCGGAGCAGCGGTCGTTTTCTTGAATTTTGCGCGCTACAAAAGCTCCGCTTTAGGCAGGCAGAGACATAATGAGACAGTTTCACTAAACGCGATCGCAAAGGCGCACTCTATGAACTGGGGAGCGATCGTGCGAGGCCGCCAGAGCGAGGAGACGACCATCATGGGCACCTGGATTAAAGAAACTGACGAAGCCATTTATTTAATGGATGGTGGCTATTACATTGATGCAGTGTTCAAGCGGGCGTCGCCAACCAATCCGCAAGAAGAAGTGGCCAATATCGAGGCGATGAAGGCATGGTTTAAGCGAGCCGATAAGCCGCGCCGCATGACCGTTGCCGTTGGCACTGGTGCTCCAGAACCGGAGCCGTTTGCTGCCTCTACCCCGTCTGTCCCGATCTCTCAGCCACCAGCCACCGACCCGGAACCCACTGTTCCTCCTACTGAGTCGTCGCTGTTCGAGCCAACAGGACTGCAGATTCGCGCCACCACCGACACCTATTTCAAACTAGCGCTGAAAGATTCGAGCCAGCTGACAGATAGAGAAAAAGTGCTGGTCAAAAGGGACACGGTGTTCGATATCGAGTACTACACCAAAGTTGGCAGCAACCATTGGGAGGTTGAACTATCGCAGCCAGTGTTTGGCGATCGCCAGACGACTCGCTGGTATGTTTATAAGCCCGCTATTGAACTGTTAAGCCCGATTCGCCTAACGGTGACCAGCGACACCCTGTTCAAAACGGCCCCAAAGCTCTCCATTGACCTACCTAATGCAGCCAAGGTTTTCGTCAAAAATGGTACGCAGTTTCAACTGATGAACTTTGAGCCTGCCGCTGGTAACCACACTAAAATTGAGCTGGCGAATACCGCTTTGGGGGCTGATGAGCGCACCGTCTGGTATGCGTTCTCGCCGGACGTCAAGATTCGCGGGCAGCGGCAAACGATGGAAGTGGTCAGTGATACGCTGTTCAAGACAGCGCCCGTCCAGTCGGCGGAACTCTCGGATAGTGAAAAGATTTTCGTTAAAAATAAGACGGTTTTCCTGCTCAATTCCTATGCTCAGCCTGAAAACATGCACGTGCGTGTGGCGCTGCAGGGAGCGTTTTTGGGCCCCGAAAATCGCAACACGTGGTACTGCTTTACGCCTGACATTACGATTTCCGGCACAGAAATCGGCAATCGGCCTAACGACAGCAATCCCAGTGCGGGTAGGCCCCCCAGTTCAGTCGATCGCGGCATTGCTCTTCAGTTTCCTGGCTTTGAGGGCACCTACTATGCCAACAATCCGATTTACTTTGAGACTCAGTATGGCGATCGCGGCAATTTCACCTGGGGAGAAGCTGTTCACGCCAATCCCGCCACGGGGTTCTATCGGCGTCCCACCAGTGCGTCTGTGGTCTACGGCATTCTCAACATTGCGCGGATACTCGAAGATATTCGGCGGCGCTATGATAATCGACCGATTCAAATCAACTCTTGGTATCGCGACCCAGCAACCAATGCTGCCGTTGGAGGCGCTTCACAGTCGCGCCATATCGCTGGCGATGCGGTAGATTTTGTGGTGCCAGGCATTCACCCCTACGATGTGTTTGCCGATTTAGACCTGTGGTGGGGCAGCCGAGGCGGCTTGGCAAGTTCCACCGTGTTTACTCACATTGATATGCGCGGCTATCGCGCCCGATGGGACTATGGCTATTAGCGGAGGCAGCAATCATGGGTACCTGGATTAAAGAAACCGACAAGGCCTTTTATTTGATGGATGGCGGCTACTGGATTTCTCGCCTGACGAAATATCCCTCCACCACGAATCCGCAGGAGCAGGTTGCTGATGCTACGGCATTAGAAAACTGGCTAATACGGCCCGATGCGCCGACGGCGATCGTATTTTCGATGGGCACAGGCTATCCCGAACCGGAGCCGATTTCCGAACTGCCGCTGCCCCCACCGCCCACAGAGGGACAAATTAACGAAGATGGCCTGTTGCTGGTGAAAAGTTTTGAGGGTCTGGAGCTAGAAGCCTATCGCGACTCGGTGGGCGTGTTGACCATTGGCTATGGTCACACTTCGATGGCAGGCCCCCCAGACGTGTATCCCGGCATGGTGATCACTGAGGCCGAAGCCGAGCAGATTTTACGGCGCGATTTAGATCTGTTTGAAGCCGGCGTCACTCGCGCGATAACGCCTAGCACCACTGCCGATCAGTTTTCGGCCATGGTGTCGTTTGCCTTTAATGTGGGGGTGAGTGCCTTTCGCGATTCGACGCTGCGGCGCAAACACAATGCTGACGATTTTGTCGGAGCAGCAGATGAGTTTTTGCGCTGGGTTTTCGCGGGCGGCCAACGGCTACCGGGACTGGCAAGGCGGCGTGATGCCGAGCGGGCACTGTATCTGAGTCAGGACTACACGGTTTATTTGTAGGAGCCTACGGAATGCCGAATGCGAGATGCGGGAGAAGTTGGTAAAGACGCAACCTATCGCATTCGTACGGGGAATCAATGGGAAGCCGATCTATCGTCTGAACACCGGGAATGCGGAATTGAGGGGACTATGGACGATCGCCTCGGCGCCAGCGGAAAAATAGCCCATCGGCTAGCTCTGTTCCCAGCAATAAACAAGCGATCCCCAGCAGCGGGCTGCCAAGCCAGTAGGCAAATGTGGGCAAGAGATCGCCGCGATCGCTTAAGAGCGCGGTTTCCAGCACGTATGACGAAAAGGTGGTGTAGCTGCCGAGAAAGCCTGTCGTCAACAGCAACAGCAGCTCTGGCGACAGCGGCCAGCGACGACCGGCCACGGCAGTAACAAACCCCATCAAAAAGCAGCCGGCGAGATTGACGCCAAACGTACCCCAGGGAAAAGCGATCCCCAGAAGCTGAGTGAGCTGGACGCTCAGATAGTAACGGCACAGTGCGCCCGCGATCGCCCCTAAACTGACGGCGATCGCGGCTCTGAAGTGAGATTTTTTCAGCACTCTCACGGCTCTCCCCAACGGTTTAGGATTCGCTGTATTGGAGGATTAGCAAGCAACTGACAGCCAAAATTATGATTGTCATGTGTCTATTGAATTTTGACCAGTCGAGAACGATCAACCAGCTGCCCATTAACCCGAGTTTCGCCTTCAAAAATTGTATCTGAAAGCTTTTCCATCCTGAAATTAGCAGCGGCTCCATTGTCCCAAGAAGACTGAAATGTCAGAGTCTGTCCGTCGTAAGTTATATTCGTCACCGCAATAGAATTGATTATTCCGTTACTAGTCACTTGATCTAAAATTGACGCCAAATAAGTGTCACCCTCTTTCACTAGCCGCACTTTGCTGAGGTATATTAGCTCGCCATTGTTCCCGATACTATAGTGCTCCCAGACTCCTGTAATATCGCTGTCAGCAGCAGCAGGTTCACCATCATCAGCAGATATTGAAGAGGCATTCACCGCTTCCGAAGAAGTTTGACCCGGGGTGTTATTGAGTAATGGTTTCAGCTGAATCTGTTCGATGCCGCTGTTCGCCGCTGGATCAATCAAGCGATCATATTTTTCGTAGCCTTCGGCTTCTACTCTGAGTCGGACAGCGCCGGTGCTCTCTAAGGGAAATTTGAAAACTCCAGCAGAATCGGTATACATCTCGGGCGGAATGCCTTCACCTTCGAGGATAATTTTGGCCCGTCGAATCTGGTCTTCCGTTTCGGCATCTACGACCCGACCAACAAACTCATCTGGAGACGTCGTCACCGGATTTTTGTTGCTACCCGCAAATTGCCAATACCCAATCACAGTGGCTGAAACCGCTCCAATTGCAGCGATCGCAATTTGCACCCAGTTATTGTCACCCGCTGCTTTTTTGGACGGGGCGTCGGGTTCGGACGGGGTGCCAGATTTGGGCGTTTCGTCGGTCATAGCTAAGCACCTACATCAACCAGATGAGATTTATACACAAATAGTAACTCTGAAATTTTATGAATTCCAGATGACCGCCTGCGACCGTTAAAGCGTTGCTGACACAGCGGATGGCCGCTCTTCTGTGGTCGAGAGCCTCATCGATTTATTGGGTCAGCGCGCGGATAAATTGACCAAGTTCGGCAAAGAAGCCGCCCTTTTTGGGCCGCTGGCTTTGGGAGGCAGAGCTGTCGCTAATTTCACCGACGTTGTCGTCAAACAGGTTAGCGATCGCCTCATTTGAAGGCTTGCTGGAAAATTCGCCCACCAGCTCGTAGTCGTCATCCTCTGTCTCGCCCCATACCTGCCACGGGCCAGGATAGATGCGCAGCAGGGTAGCGCCCTCCAGCGGTTGCAGATAGTAGGCGGTCTCTAGGGTAGAGAGAAAACGATCGCGCAGCTGTCGTGCGGCATAGCCAATGCCCACAATGGCAATATCCTCCAGCTTGGGATTAAGCATCACCACATATTTGCCAGCGGCCTCGTTGCAGAGCGCTTCCACATCATTCACTTCGACGGCAGAGGGCTCGATCACCAGACAAGCATCATCGTCTGGCTCCAGACGCCCTTTGACTTCGTTAATACCGCGAATGCTAAATTCGGGATTATTCCAGTCGCGGCGAGCCAAGGCGGCGGCGCCCGCATCGGGAAAATAGAGCTTGAACTGCAGGCCCAACTCTTCGAGCACGGGGTAGAACTGTTCAGCAATGGGCATCACCTTGAGTTCGGGAATATTGAGATCGACCACGATGCGGGGTAGGCCGGCAGCGACAGCAGCGCGAGTCGCTTCCTTGGCCTGGTCAATGGCGGCTTCGATGCTGCGGGGCACTCCAGTCATAGTCTTGAGTAAAGCAGGCTCAGATTAAGAAACAGGGACGATCAAACGGGGCAAAGTCCGGTCTAACACTTGGCGCAGCACCAGGGCGGTCCAGTCAATGTCGGCAACGGTGGTGTGGCGTCCTAGCGTTAGGCGAATGCCGCATAGGGCTTGGCGATCGCCATAGCCCATGGCCCGCAGAATTGGGCTGGGACTTAGCTTACCACTGTGGCAGGCGGAGCCAGCGCTAATGCCAATGCCGGCTAAATTCATTTGGCGCACCAGGGTTTTGCCGCTGACGGTGTCGCCGTCCGCCGCCGTGACGCAAAAACTAGCGTGATGGGGCAAGCGATCGCGGGGACTGCCAGTAATCACCAAGTCCGGCACGTCGGCCAGTTGAGCAAACAGGCGATCGCGCAGTTGAATCAGCCGCAAAGTTTCCGAAGGCATTTCTACCGCCGCCAGCTCTGCCGCCACTCCAAATCCGGCAATGTTGGGCACTGCTGGCGTTCCCGAGCGGCGTCCCTGCTCTTGCCCACCGCCCCCCAGCAGCGGCACCAGCTCTACTCCCGGACGCACATATAGCGCTCCGGCGCCCTGCGGTCCGTAGATTTTGTGGCTCGATATGGACAGCAGGTCCACGGGCAGAGTTTGCACGTCTAGGGGCAAGCGTCCAGCAACCTGCACCGCATCGGTGTGAAACAGGACGTTGTGAGCGCGGGCGATCGCCCCCAGCTCTGCAATCGGCTGCAGCGTACCGACTTCGCTTTGGCCATAAATGATGGAGACCAGAGCCGTGTTAGGCCGCAGCGCCTGTTCTAAATCGACAGGATTAACCCGTCCGGTGCGATCCACGGGCAGCCAGGTCACCGCCCAGCCCCTGGCGGCCAGAAAGCGAGCCGGTTCCGCGATCGCGGAGTGCTCCACGCTTGATACCACTAAATGTTGCGGCGTGGCGTGGCGCCGAGTGACGCCCAAAATCGCTAAATTATCGGCCTCAGTGCCCCCGGCGGCAAACGTTATGCTGTCCACCGGCGCATTGAGCAAACTGGCCACCTGAGCCCGTGCCAATTCCAAGGCAGTGGCTGAGCGATTGCCCCAGGCGTGAACGCTAGAGGGATTACCCCACTGCTCTGTCATGGTGGACTGCATCGCCGCGATCGCCTCGGGTCGAATCGGCGTCGTGGCGCTGTAATCCAGGTAAATTTGCATAGCAATGACGGCACAGTGATGGTTTAACAGGTCAAATTGACAGTTCTGATCCTAGCAGGGGGCCATGATCTTAGGGGAACCTTCGTAACGATAAACCGTCGAAAAAGATTCCTGCTTTAAGAAGCTGCTAGAATTCGCCGTAGTTCAAAATGACGCGCGTTGCTTTGTTGTTATTCAGGAGTCCTGTCTGATGAAATCGCTAGCGCTAGGGCTGTTGTTAAGCGGCTCAATCCTGTTGGGCGGGGCCTCTGCTGCCTGGGGACACGCTGTTCAAACCGACTATTTTGTTGATCTGTTCGCTGAAGATCTGCAGCTAGAGTTCACCGCCAGCTTTAGTACCGGAGAACCGATGGCCGACGCGACGGTGATTGTCTACGCACCGGGCGATCGCGAGACGCCCTGGGCCACAGCCACCACCGACGACACTGGTCACTACACCTTTAAACCTGACTCCGAACTTGCAGGCGACTGGCGCATCGAATTTGCACAAGACGGTCATAAAGACATCCGCATCGTCCCGATCAACGATATGGGCATTGACTATCAAAACATCAGCGACGCGGGTGACACTGAATTTCACCAGATCGCTCACCTGCGGATGGGCTTGGCGGTGCTTTCAGCCGCCGCAGTCGGTACCGGCGCGATCGTTTTACAACGCCGCTGGTTCAAGCGTTTTTAACCGACCGTACTGAACTAGGGCGGCCATCTGAAAGCTGCAATGCGCTGTCAATAATTTTCACGATTGCCCTCCATCCGGTATCCGCCGCCGAGTCAATCGCCTTATACCGGGTATGAGGTAATCACCAATTCCGAAATCTTGCCTCGTCGCTTGGCGTTGGAGTTGATTGCCCGCGACGCTTGAATATTGTGAATGTAGAAGTCTTGGTACAGCTCACGGATAAACGGGCAGTCGGAATTAGACAGCATCACCTGGACGCCTCGCGCCGCCAATTGTGTAAAAGTCTGCTGCAGGCATTCTTGGTCAGCAGCGCGGAAGCCAAAACGGTTGTAGCCGGTAAAGCTGCTCGTGGCACTGATGGGGTGATACGGCGGGTCGAAATAGACAAAATCCTGGTCGGTTGTTGCCTGGTCTAAGACTTTCTCGAACTTGCCGCAGACAATCTGGGTTTGCTGCAGGGCGACTGATGCTTGATGCAGCGTGGTGGCATCGCAGACCCGGGGATTTTTGTAGCGCCCTATCGGGACGTTGAAATGGCCCTGACGATTTTCGCGATAGAGACCGTTGAAGCAAGTTTTATTGAGATAAATCAACCGTGCGGCCCGTTTGACCGTTGATCGCAGCCCCGTTTGCGATCGCATTTCATAGTAATAATCGCGGCCATGATTTGCTTGATGGACACTCAACAGAGAAATCAGCGTTTCCACATCTTCTTTGACGCAGCGATAAACATTGACTAATTCCTCATTTAAATCGGCCAGCACTGCCTGTTGACAATTCTGGTGCAGGTGAAAAAAGATCGCTCCACCGCCTAAAAAAGGCTCGTGATAAACCCGAAACTGGGGTGGGAAATAGCGACAATATTGCTCTAAAAGTCGCCCTTTACCGCCCGCCCATTTGAGGAATGGCCGAGGCTGACAACGGGTTTGAAGCGTAACTGTCATGAAGCTGGGCAAACTGCGATCGCCATAGCTAAAGCCGTTCCCCCTAGTATTGAAGCGCTAGCCAGCACCAGCTTTATAGAACAAGTATACCTACTATAAAGTTGAAGAGTCGATGGTCGGGTCAAAAAATTCATTCCCAAACTTGCGATAGGATAAAAGCCAAAGCGATATTGCGCTAATGAACCGCACACCTTAGCAAGTGCAAAGTTGCGCTCGACTGAATTATGCAAGAATTTTTTAAGAATGTTTCACTGTACCCCAGATATTTGATTTCCTTTACGTTGGGGATTCTTTTTAATGCTATTAAGCCCCTGATGCCCCTGCTTAAGCGTCCGACGACCGCGATTGCGCTGGTGGGCATTGCCGTTTCAACTTTCGTGTTTCTGACCTTTACGCTGCGGGCCATGTTGGGCCTATCGCCTGCTTAGTCAGCGCTGCTGTTTGATGTTTAGCAAGGTTATCTGGTTGATCCCAGCCGGATTTTTCTAGACGACTGGTTGACCTTAGTCATCCAGTTACAAAATTTTGTTTGAGAGGACTGTCATGGCAAACAATCGGCGAGTCGCGCGGGTGGCTTCCCTCATTAAGCGGGAGGTCAGCCAAATGCTGATGTCAGAAATCAAGGACGATCGCGTGGGTGCGGGCATGGTGAGCGTCACTGACGTAGAAGTGTCTGGCGATTTGCAGCACGCCAAAGTCTTCGTCAGCATCTATGGCTCTGAAGCAGCGCGAACGGAAACCATGGCCGGACTCATGGCCGCCACCAAATTTGTCCGTCGCGAATTAGGACAGCGGATTCGCCTGCGCCGGACGCCAGAGATTCTTTTTCGGGAAGATTTAGGCGTGGAGCGCGGTACCCGCGTTATTTCGTTGATGAATCAAATCAGTGCGGAACGCGACGCCAAATCACAGCTTGCTGACACCGCCACTGGTGAGGAGTTTGACGATGACTTTGACGAGGTGAGTGAAATTGACGTGCCTGCTGCCACTGAGGAGCTAGAGTGACCGTTCCGGGTTTACCTTCTCCGGAATCGCTATCGCTAGAACAGCAGGTGGCTCAACTGGTGGTGGTGCGGGCGTCCGGATTGCTATTTGATCATCAGCGCCGCTATCCCCAATGGGAACTGGACCAAGCAACTTTGCGCCACTGTGTGGAAACGCTGGGGGTCGGAGGCGTCATTTTGTTGGGGGGCAGCGCCGCCGAAGTCGGCCTGCGAGCGCAGCAGCTACAGTCTTGGGCGGCCATACCGCTACTCCTGGCCGCTGATATTGAAGAAGGTGTCGGCCAGCGGTTTGCTGGCGCCACCCATTTTCCTCCCCCGATGGCGCTGGCCGCGATCGCCCAACAAGATCCCTCACTCGCCTGCGAATACGCCAAAGCAATGGGAGCGATAACGGCGCAAGAAGCGATCGCCATTGGCCTCAACTGGCTGTTGGCGCCAGTGGTGGATGTCAACAACAACGCAAACAACCCGGTCATTAACGTTCGGGCGTTTGGCGATACGCCCCTGCAGGTTAGTCAGTTAAGTCAAGCGTTTATTCAAGGGGCACAGCAGTTGCCGGTGCTGACCACGGCTAAGCACTTTCCGGGGCATGGTGACACCGATGTCGACTCTCACCTGCACCTGCCCAAGATTCCCCATGATTTAGCCCACCTTGATCAAGTGGAACTGGCTCCCTTCCGCACGGCGATCGCCCAGGGTGTCGACGCGGTAATGACGGCGCATCTCAGCGTTCCGGCTTATGATCCCAACCGTCCCGCTACTCTTTCCCCCGCCATCCTTACCGGACTGTTGCGCCAAGCGTTAGGGTTTCAGGGGCTGGTGGTCACCGATGCGTTGGTGATGGGCGCGATCGCTGACCGCTATGGTCCTTACAAGGCCGCCGTATTGGCCCTCGAAGCCGGCGCCGACATGCTGCTCATGCCCGCCGATCCTGAAGGTACGATTCAGGCGGTCGCTGAAGCCGTACGCACTGGGCGCCTGCCATCCGAGCGCCTTACCACCGCCTTAGAACGGGTTTGGCGCGCCAAGCAAAAGGTCAGCCGCAGCTTAACCACGCCTCCCGAAACTTGCCATGCGTGGGAGCATATTCCCCCGCCGCCCGTGCAGCTTGATCAGTTGGCGATTACGCAAGCTAGAAAAACGCTGCAGCAGATTTTGCAAGCTTCGACGACAGTACAGGGACAAATAGCGGCGAATCCCGACGGTATAGGACAGTCTCTAATCATTGTTGATGATGTGCTGAGTACTGACTGGCTGAGTCCCCAAGCCGCCGCGATCGCCCTACCGACAGCCTGCGGCTACCGCCCCCGTCTGCTGGACAGCAGGGTTTGTCATCTGCCGCCAACCGACCTCGACACGAGCCTCCCGACCCTGCTGCAGATTTTTAGTCGCGGCAATCCCTTTCGCGATCGGGCTGGCCTCAGCGATTTTGCCGCTCAGTGCTTTGCTCACCTCAATGCTCAAAACTGTCTGGTGGGTCTCGCCGTCTATGGTAGTCCTTACGTACTCGAACCCTTACTCGCCCTTCTCTCCACCAGCATTCCCTACGGCTTTACCTACAGCCAAACGCCCGAAGGGCAAGCCGTCTTACTCGCTCAACTGTTGGCTACAGACGTCGTCACGCCCCACCGCCAAGCTTTTACCGATTAACGCCTGATTTATTGCAGTAGTGCCTGCCAAGTAACGGGGCCCACAATGCCATCAGTAGCGAGCTGCACGCTCTCTTGAAATGCCATCACAGCCGCTTCGGTCCCCGGGCCAAAAATACCGTCTACGGCTCCTTGATAAAAGCCCCGAGCTTTTAGCGTTTCTTGCACCCGGGCAACGGCTGGCCCCGTCATGCCCTGACGCAGGGTAGGCAACTCAACGGGAGGGTCAGCCTCAGCTTCCGGATCGGCAGCGGGGTCTGCCATCGCCGTTTCAGAGATCTCAGGGGGATTAAATTCAGTCGACGGCGTTGGCAGCAGTTTAGCCCAAGTAGCTGGCCCCGCGATACCGTCATCGTCAATGCCAACATCTATCTGAAAGGCTTTAACGGCGGCTTCTGTAGGAGCCTGATAGCGACCATCAACCGGATCGGTGAAGTACCCCAGGAGCGCTAACATGGCCTGAATTTCGGAAACGGCGCTGCCGGTGCTGCCAAGGCGCAGAGTCGGGCGCGTTGGTACGGCTTGAGCAATTTGGTGAGCAGCAGGAGCAGTGGTCTTGGCGATCGCGGATAATCCCCAGGGCAGTGTTGTCGCCACCAAGGCTACCAACAATGAACGGTGCCACCGCAGAGAAAACTGAAATTGAGGGAAGTGCAGACGAGCGCGATTCATAGGAGGAAAATATCTCAAAAGAAGAACGGACCCGACAATAGAGTAGCTACGATACCGCATAGTCAGCGGATTTATACAATCCTGGAGTAGGCAATTTATGAGTGCTATCGACCTGATGAGACAGGGAGCATAACGCTCGACACTACGTTTTTGTTAGGGACTAGAGCCTTTGCGGTTGAAGCATCTTTGCGGTTGAAGCATAAGATCTTTCAATGACGATGGCTCCTTGGCAGCGGCCGCTCCCCAGAAATTTTTCATAGGGTACCGTAGAGTTCCAAATGGGCAATCATTTTCTATGATTTCTTTTCGCAAGAATCAGTTTCAGGCAATTTTTACGAGCTTAGTCATGGTGGATGCGGTCTGTCAGGGGCGCTTGCCTTGGGGAAGCCATCCCGCTAATTTCAGCGATTGCCTACATTTAAAAGCGGCAGCAGACTTGGCAGATAATCGCTGGTGCCAGGCGATCGCTGCTCAGCTATCGCCTCTGGACTCGACTAACCAACTAGCCGACCTGCCATCGCAGCCGGCAGGATTATCATCAGGACAATCAATCGAGTCAATTGCTGACTTGCTGATCCATTTGCCGCAGTTACTGTCACGGCTAGATTGGCCCTCAGATCCGCTATGGGGTCAGGCAGGACCGTCGCAGTTCGAGACTATCCCTGCCGAGATCACGGCCTTGCAAAACTGCTTACAGGCCTGCTTAAGTCAGGATTACGCTGCTTTAACGGCCTGCCATAAGCAACTTGCCCATAGCCTTAAACTTGAGCAAACGCTCGTAAACATGGCTTTATTTCAAGCCATCGAACTAGTTCTGGCGGCGTCTGGAGATCTGCAATTGGCGGTTGGCCAAAGTCTGCGCTGGTCCGGGGCGATCTCGGGACTGCCGCTCCTAACGGGGATTTTGAGCGCGGGTTGGGGAGGATTAAGCAGCCTGCCGAGCCCCGGTCGCCTGTGGCTAGAACAGCCTCCAGATGACTTACAGAACTGGTTGTGTCAGCGCTGGCACTTGCCTCAGACGACTACAGTATCGGCTTGGGCGGTTACTCTTTGGCAACATTGGTCAGGTCAATCGCCAACGGGGCATCCTTTACCCATCGCCGCCGTAACGCCACTGACGATGCCCCCGAAAAATTACCGCCGTTAGCAAAACTTTATGCCGTCTATAATGTCTGAACAATATGCCTTATGGGCGTACTTCTACGACAGCTTGTCACGAAATTTGTCACCCGACCTTCCTGGCTTTTATGGGGCGATACTGTAGAAATACTGAGACGATGGCACCGCCCATCATGTTTAGCGGAGAGCAAAATCAACTTTTGCTGCAGTGAATGACTGTCGAGTAGACCTATCCTATCGGTATTTTGAGGGTGCCCGTTAAGCGATTCATGCATCAGCAATGCGTTCTTGACAGAAAGGTGTTAGGCAACGGCAAACGAGTTGGCATAGGGACGCCTCATTAAATAAATTAATTATGAATAAGCTTTGGCGGTGGATTCAAAAAATTGATTTAAGCGCAAAGTCTCCCGATTGTCGCGGGGGCAATTCTCTGCCGAGCTATGAAGCCATAGACGAACATTCGTTTGAACGGGCGGGTCTGAAATCAATTCGCAAGCCTTTTCCATGGCAACGGCGTTCGTCCGAGTTCTTGACCCAACCCCTATCATTACCACCGCTGCCTAAGCGATGTCGTGCGGCAGAGCAACTGCCAAAATTTCGTGCCCAACCGGCGATCGCGCTATCGCTTTCCGTACTAGCGCTGACTGCGGCCATGGGACAGCGCTATTATCGACAGCCGGAACTGCAAGTCGGCACCACCTCTCCAAAAACTATTGAAGCCCCTGCTGATGCCGACGTGGTTGATCAAGCATCCACCGAAGCGCGGCGAACAGACGCCCGCAATGGAGCCGTGCCAGTTTTAGTGACCGATCCAGAAATCGATCAGCAGATTGCCGCTTCTCTAGACGAGCTATTTCAGCAAGCCGACACTGTCAGACAGCAGGCCAGTGGCTTTCCGCTAGTCGACGGTCGGCAATTGTCGACCGCCACGCAGAGCTATATCCGAGAGGCTGCGGCTCAAGAGTGGGCGCCGATTTGGTCCGTGGTGACGGCAGCGGCAGCCGCTGGCCGGGATGCCGATGAGGAAACCGCAGCTTCTGCGATCGCAAGGCTGACGAGACGCTCAGATTTTCAGGCGCTGGATGGGGAACAGCAAAAAGTGGCCCGCGACCTGGTGCGCTATCAACAATTGCGGTCAGCGATGGAGCTAGAGTCCCTGCAAATCGTTTTGGAAACTGCCCGCAGCAATTTCCGCACCGCCGAAAAGAAAATTCAGCGGCTGGCTCAGACCGAAGATGGACTGCCTAATGATTTAGCGTTGCTGCGCCTCGATGACGCGGAGTGGCGAACCCTGCGTCAACAGGTGGAGCGGGCGCTGAATTTAATGCTGCTGCAAGGCATCGCGGAAGGCGTGCAGTCAGATTTGTTGGCGATCGCGGCGGCCAAACATCTGAAAGGGCAAGTGCCGGTGGCTGGTCAAGAGCTAGGTCAAGAGCTACTGCTCACGGTCTTAGCGCCGAATCTCGTGGAGGACTCAGATAAAACGCTGGCCCGCGCTGAAGCTGCTGCTGAGCAGGTGACTGCCGTTACCGTATCAGCGCGCGCGGGGGACATTATCGTGCGCCAGGGCGACACGATTGACCAGTCAGCCTTCGTCCTCCTCGACCATTTTGGCCTCAGCCAGCGCCGCCTCAACATTTTTGGACTGCTCGGCTTTGGGGTCGTCATGTCTGGGGGAGTGGTTCTATTTTTGCTGATAGAACGGACCATTCGTCCCGGCCTCCGAGGACCCGACTATGTGCTAATTTTCTGCCTGATCTTGGGCGTTTCTGGCCTCAACGTCATTGGCTTTGCCGCTCACAGCTTGCCTGCTGTTGGTTTATTAGCCGGCAGTTTTTACGGCACGGCTCTGGGTTCTGCTCTGATTGGATTAATGGCGATTTTGCTGCCAGTGGGCACCAGTATCACCCCCGTCCCTCTGTTGGCCAGTGCTGCCGGTGGCTTGGTTTGCAGCTTAGTCGCGCCGCGCTTGCGATCGCGGGAGGAACTCGCTCTGCTGGGCGGAGTCGTGGGAGTCATCCAGGGCACGGTCTACCTGGCTTTAACCTGGATACTCAGCCCCGTATCCCTCACTACCTGGTATCTGCCCTTGACCGGCGCCATCATGCAGGGCATCTACGGCATCATCTCCAGCGTTGTAGCCCTGGGTCTGAGCCCTTATTTAGAACATTTGTTTGACTTGGTAACGCCCATTCGGTTGGCGGAACTGTCCAGTCCCAATCGTCCTATGCTCAAGCGCCTGGCTTCAGAGGCCCCTGGCACCTTTCAACACACCTTATTTGTGGCCTCCCTGGCGGAAGCGGCGGCGCGATCGCTGCAGTGTAATGTCGAACTAGTGCGCGCTGGTACGCTTTATCACGACATTGGTAAAATGCACGACCCCCAAGGCTTTATCGAAAATCAGATGGGGGGCCCCAACAAACACGATGAAATTAACGATCCCTGGGTCAGTGCCGATATCATCAAAAAGCACGTCAGCCTAGGATTAGTGATGGCCCGCCGCTGCCGTTTGCCCCGCGCCGTGCGAGCGTTTATTCCGGAGCATCAGGGCACGATGCAAATCAGCTATTTCTATCACAAGGCAGTAGAAACAGCGAAGACGGATCCCCACGTCACCGTCGAAGAAGCCGACTTTCGCTATGACGGTCCGATTCCCCAATCACCGGAAACTGGCATTGTGATGCTGGCAGATTCCTGCGAAGCCGCTCTGCGATCGCTCAAAGATGCGTCCCCGTCGGAAGCACTTTCCTTGGTCAATCGCATTCTTAAAGCCCGCTGGCGCGATGGTCAACTGGTGGACTGTGGCCTCACTCGCGAGCATATGAGCATCATTGCGCAAGTCTTCGTGCAGGTTTGGCAACAGTACAATCACAAGCGGATTGCTTACCCCAAAACCGCGCTCAATCCCCTCGCGGGGCGATCGTAGACGCCGTACTTCAACGGCATTCTTTCAGCTAGAGTGTCAACATCCGTTAGCCATAAAAGTTAAGTCATCGCAATCTTGATGGCACCTTTTCGACGATTTGGTGCAAACTTGGTTACTGGCGGTCCAACCCGAGCTCATAGAGGAGACGTACCATGCCGAAGGCCAAAGCGTTAGGAAATACCTTCTTAAAGGCACAGCCCATTTCCTCAACTGATCTAACCAGTAAAGAAAAAATCTATGTGCCGGAAGGCCACGAGTTTTATATTTATCGCTACGCGCCCGACAGAAATCAGCATATTTCCATGGAACTGGCGTCACCTTTCACCACGATGGACGGCGTCACCAAAATTCAAAACGTCTTTGGTTACGATCCCCATATCGAAATAGAAGGTGAGGCCAGCGGCGGCGGGAGCGGCCTACCTCTCGACCCAACTAAGAAAATCAAGCTGCAGGTGCCCTATTTTCGGCAAAATGATAACGATTCCAGAGTTTTTGGTGGTGGCTGGCGACAGTGCAACACAACCAGCAACTGCATGCTGGCCGATTATCTATTGCAAGGAGCACTTACTAAAGCAGCCAAACAAAAAGGGTATCCTGAGCCCGAATCAGTCTTTATGCGCATTGTGAAGAAATATGGCGACACTGTCGACCACACGGCTCAGACGAAGGCCCTGAAAGAAATTGGCATCAACTCTTACTTCAGTCGCTCGGTCTCTTCCAAAGACGTGATGCTGTCCCTAAGCTACGGCATTCCCATGGTGGTGGGGTTTGCCTATAAAAGCAGCGGCCACATTTGCGTAATCGTGGGCCACGATCCGGTTAAACGGCACTTTCTCGTTCACGATCCCTATGGCATTCGCTACGGGGCTAGTGACCATTATGAAGTCAATGCCTGGGGGGCGTTCGACGCCTATTCCTACGGTACGATGCAGCGCATTTTTTGGGACATGGGTCGAGAGGCTGGCTGGGGGCGAATTGTTACCAGTATCAACGGCAAGCCGACTGGACTTCCCACCGGCCTATAAATCACCAATAACTGCAGGGCATATGTCATTGTGTCTTAACGGGCAGCCCTCAATCACGTCAGCAGCGATCGCCATAGTTCTGCAATAGTCTATGTTCGTTCGCTAAAACCACTCTCTAACCATTATTTCAGGCGCAGCCATCAGGCCTAGCAATTGGGTCTTGAGAAACGCTGGCTGGCTGAATAAACCGGGCCTGAGCACAGCGATTACAAAAAAAACTGGAAAAATCCTGCCGAGCCTATCGTGCTGACCGGCGATCGACGTATGCTTACTGGTCGAGAGGCGTTGGTTAAGGGTGGACGATCGCAACGGACAGATTGGCGATCGCGTTTAACCTATGGTTAGCTAACAGACGTCTCACCTGCAATACCTATGGAGCCACCGGGGATGATGTTTGACGAATTAGACACTGCCATTGAAGATATTCGAGCGCGTGAAATTTTGGACTCCCGAGGTCGTCCCACCATCGAAGCTGAGGTTTATCTAGCGGGGGGGGCTGCCGGCCTAGCACAGGTGCCCAGTGGCGCCTCAACTGGCACCTTTGAAGCCCATGAACTACGGGACGACGATGCCGGTCGCTACAGCGGCAAGGGCGTGCTCAAAGCCGTCGAGAATGTGGAAGAAGCGATCGCCCCCGAACTCATCGGCGTCAATGCCCTAGAGCAATCTGTCGTAGACACCATCATGATGGAAATCGACGGCACTGAGAACAAATCCAAACTGGGCGCCAACGCCATTCTGGCCGTATCGTTAGCCAATGCCAAAGCCGCCGCCGCCGCCGTGGGCTTGCCCCTATATCGCTATCTGGGAGGACCGTTGGCTAATCTGCTGCCGGTGCCGTTAATGAACGTAGTGAACGGTGGAGCGCACGCCGATAATAATGTCGACATTCAAGAATTTATGATTGTGCCCATTGGTGCTCCCACCTTTGGTGAAGCCTTGCGCTGGGGAGCAGAAGTCTTCTCCAGCCTCAGCAAAGTCCTTAAAGGCAAGGGATTGCTGACGGGAGTAGGGGATGAAGGCGGCTTTGCGCCCAACTTGGGGTCCAACCAAGAGGCACTGGAATTATTAATTCAGGCGATCGAGCAGGCCGGCTATCAGCCTGGAGAACAAGTGGCCTTGGCTCTCGATGTAGCAGCCAGCGAATTTTACACCGAGGGTCAATACACCTATGACGGCACTGCCAGCGCCCCCGCCACGTTGATTGACTATCTCACCAATTTGACGCAAAAGTTTCCCATCATTTCTATCGAAGATGGCCTGCATGAAGAAGACTGGAGCAACTGGGCCGCACTGACCCAAAAGCTGGGCAAATCGACTCAACTGGTAGGCGATGACCTATTTGTTACTAATCCCACCCGCTTGCAGAAAGGCATCGCTGAGGGCGTCGGCAATTCTATTTTGATTAAGCTCAATCAAATCGGCAGCCTGACTGAAACCTTAGAAACCATCGACCTAGCGACCCGCAACCGATTCACCTCGGTGATTAGCCATCGCTCCGGCGAGACCGAAGACACCACGATCGCCGATTTGGCAGTGGCTACGCGAGCTGGACAAATCAAAACGGGTTCTCTGAGCCGCAGTGAGCGCATCGCGAAATACAATCGTTTGCTGCGCATTGAAGACGAACTCGGCGAACAGGCGGTTTATGCCGGCACCGTGGGCATGGGACCAAAAGTCGGCTGACTCGTAAACTGGTATATCCTCAACCATCCGCCGTCGAGCGACCGGCTATGCTGATAGCATTCCTGGTTGTCTGTTGGGGGTTTTATAATGCTGCGCCAACTCGGCTTCAAAGGGCTACCGCGATCGCGCTGGTGGGCTCTGCTGGCGGCTAGCGCCGCTTGGCTGACAACAGGGGCAAGTCTACCTAATTCAATACCGACACGTGCCCAGTCACTGGAACTGGCGGACATCACGATTCAGGTGCCCATCATAGTGCCAGGCCGTCCCGTTATCGTGATCCCCCGCGATCGCGATGGCAGGCGCCGCGAAGTTACGGTGCGCTTCATTGCCCAAGGCGATGATTGGGCCAGCGTTTATCTGGATGGCGATTTGCTATTTCGGGCGGGAAATACGCGCCGCGATTACACGGTCACGCTGACGCCTGGAGCCTATTATTTAGAAATTGCTGGCATTACTCAGTTTGATTTGTGGGATTCTGGCTATCTTGACTTGGGCCGTAACGATACCAATATCGTGATTATTCGCTATAGCAAAGCAGCCGGAGTGCGCGTGGCTGGTGATCCCTATGCGTGGCTGCCAGATTGACAGCTAGCCCATGAGGTGGAATAAAGGGCGATCGCCCGATCCTGACACCTGACCACCAGTCATAAACGCTGGCCCAATCACTTTTTGGGACTGCTGTATCTATGATGCAGCCGTATCTGTCGCTTGGAACAATCTGGCATATTGACCATAGCCGGCAGATTCCAACTCTGCCAGCGGAATAAACTGCAGCGCCGCTGAATTCATGCAGTAGCGGCGGCCAGTAGGCGTCGGTCCGTCTTCAAAGACGTGTCCCAAATGAGAGTCAGCTTGGCGACTCCGCACTTCTGTCCGCACCATAAAGAATGACCGATCTTCAACTTCGACCACGTTGCTGGGCTCCAGCGGTTGGGTAAACGAGGGCCAACCCGTGCCAGAAGCAAACTTGTCTAGGGACGAAAATAGCGGCTCTCCCGAAACGATGTCGACATAGATGCCGGACTTTTTGTTGTTCCAGTAGGCATTCATAAATGGCCGTTCCGTAGCATCTTTTTGCGTTACGGCATATTGCTGTGACGTTAGCATCGCCTGCAGCTCTTCATCACTGGGCTTAACAAAAGGAGTTGCTGAAGTTGCTCGACTAAAAGAACTGCCAGCCGCCTCACCTGCGTAACTGACTGTTTGGCCACTCTCTATGGTCGCTGCCATCGCACTACTCTCCATCCTCGCCCAGAAAATCAGTATGGCACTGAACAAAATTCCAACGATGACCAACCCGTAATGTCGCTTCATCAATCTATTTCCTTCGACTGTCAAAAATCTCTTGTGGTACGCAACATGGCTGTAATAGCGGCTTTGCCGGCGGATATGCAGCAGCTTTGACGCAGCTTCCACAAGCCTGGCTTTATTCATCATAGAAAAAATCGTTAGCGGGGCGGCTGATGGGCAAGCCTGAAATATCCCGGTTGGCAATGAGCCAAGCAGACACGGAGAACGTCCCCGGATTGCCAATTTATCTACGGCTTCCAGGGCAAACCGCTTTTCGAGCGGGTCCCGCAGACTTCAGGCGATCGCCTGAGCAGCCGTCATTATGCCGACTTTATAGTGCTTTAATACCAGAGACTTCAGTCCTTGACTGATGAAATTGGGGCACCGGATGACAAGCAGCTCGAAGTCCCTCTACCAAGGTTGGGGGAGAGAATTTAGAGTGAGGGTTTGAAAATGATAGGCTCTTGGTGTGATCAGGCTGATCGCAAAGAATTTTTAGCATTAGCTAGCGCTATGGGGTTGCGTGAAAGCCCTCTATATTTTCCAGGTTTTGAGAACGCCCAAAAAGGATGTCCTGTCTGGACAGAACATCCTTCACGCCTAGCGATCGCAAGGATGAACGATGGCCGCTGTCCTCACCCTATACGCCATACTGATCACTCACCTGCTGGCGACAGACTTGACGATCTTGACCAGACGTATGACAGCGTTCGAATGCCAACTGCCGCAAAGTATTGCTGGGCAACTGATCAGCATAGGCCAACGCCTGATCAAAATATTGAATGCTTTCATCTTTACGCTCCAAGCGACGCAGCAATTGCGCTTTGAGATACAGCAGGTCGGGATTTTCGGGAGCAGCCGCCAGCGCCACGTCTGCCGCTTCCAAAGCTGCGCCATCTTGGTCGAGGTCACGATAGCCTAGGGCAATACCGCGATAGGCCACATAGGTGGGATAGCCATAATCCTGGAGCTGAGCGATCGCACGCTCCGGATTGGCAAACGGCAAATTAACCGCCAGCAATAAATCCATATAGCCTTTTAGCAAACTCAGCTCTGGATCTTGAGGAGCGATTGCCTCCGCCGTTTCCATGTGGTCAAAGACCTGCTGCAGCATAGCTAAGGCTTTGGGCGTACCTTGAGCAATGCCCTCAGTTTGCAAAACATGGGCTCCTTGCAAAAACACGCCAACCGCTTCATAAAGGTTGCTGCGCATCGGATCAGTATCGATCAAACGAGCCGCGGTCTGTTCGGTCAGTGTCGCTTTGGCAGCCAATGTATCCCAGTCGGCTTCCAGATAGGCCAAAGCTCCGCCCAATGCGTGGAAGAGCGGATCGTCGTCGCTGGCCTCAGCACTCGCCAAAGCGTCGCGAGCGGTAACATAGTCACCATCACGAAACATCGCATAAAACGCCTGCTCACTGGCCGCACTAATATTTCGCGGCGCTTGGGGCCGGAAGGGGTCGCCAGCCCAGCTTGGCTGCATTAAGGGAAGCAGCGCGAGGCTGAGGCCTAATAGTGCACCCAACAGTCGTTGAGCAACTTGCCTAGACATCAGTGGTTGCAAGAAACGCATAACAGAATGTGACATAGGTTCTGAAAGATGAATCAATTGAAATAGGAATGAGAGCAGTGGGGAGCATCCCACGTTTGCCAATCTATGGAAACGTTTAATTAAGAGCAGTTCATAAGCCAGGCGCTCTTACTAGCAATGACAAAACTGCGGTGCACCCGAAATAATGAGAGCCTGACTCGGACTTTTGTATATATCAGTAGCCAGACGCCAGCTGACAAAACGCATATCTAAGGGACTCCGCTCTAGGGTTATGGACAGCTGATGCCGCTGTCAGTTTTCTAGATCACTATTCTCTTTTCGAGAATGATTGGGTTTCTCAGAAAAGTTGAAAAGATTATCTCTGAAATATGTATTAACAGATACAGTGTGTCAATTGACGGTAACCAGATATTCTGAGTTCCTCGCGCTGCTAATGCTAGATGATAGCTCAGGGACCCACAAACGCTTTCCCATCGGCAAAATTACGGGCGATCGCCAACCTCTTCTGCCGATTCCGGGTACCTTAAAAACAGCTAACCCCCGCCAACGAGATGGCATGCTCAAACTCCACGATTTGTCCTATCATCCGGCCTCCACGTCTCAGCCCATTTTGCAAAATCTAAATTTGCAGTTGGGTCCACAACAGTTGGGATTGGTGATTGGCCCCAGCGGCTCTGGCAAAACGACGCTGCTAGAGATTTTGGCGGGACTCGCTCATCCCACAGCTGGCGAAGTCCGCTGGCGTGATCAAATATTGCTGCCAGAAGCTTTACAGCAGTTAGCAGGATTGGTTTTTCAATTTCCAGAGCGCCATTTTTGTGGGCACAACATTCTAGAAGAATTACGTCTCGGGCACCCTGAGCTCCCCAAAAGTCGCATTGTCGAGACGTTAGAATCTGTGGGCTTAGGCCATTTGTCGCTGATGGCTGAACCCCACGCCCTCAGTGGTGGACAACAGCGGCGATTGGCTTTGGCCGTCCAGTTAATTCGCCAGCCTTACCTACTGCTGCTCGATGAGCCGACAGCCGGTCTGGACTGGTCGATGCGCCGCCAAATCACCAGCTTACTCAAGCAGCTCAAGCGGGACTGGAGCCTATTGATTGTCACCCATGATGCAGGGGAATTAACGGAATTAGCCGATCGCGCTTGGACACTTGACCACGGAATTCTAAAACCGTATTCTTTAGTTCCTTCGGTGGGCGCTTCCGTCTAATCGATCGCAACTGCCCACCAGCTCAGGAGCACAGTGAGCGATCGCAATGGTGCTGACCTGGACATTCTGACTGACGGCACTGGCTCGAGCTGGCGGCGGCAAGGCTGCTTTGTGTACTCTATAGGCCAACATTTTTAACCTCTGCCCATGTCCGCACTGCCGACCTTTAGCCAGCATTGGCAAACAACTCTGAACTGGCAGCCAACGCCCGCTCAACAAGCGTTATTCGAGCAGCTTTTTGCCGCGATTGCCAGCGGTAATCAACAGATGAATCTAACCCGCATTACCGAACCGACAGAGTTTTGGGAAAAGCATCTGTGGGATGCCCTCAGCGGCTTAGCTCCGTGGCTGTCGCTGGCCGCCCAACCCGACTGGCTGCCCCAGTTGCCATCAGCAAAAGCCATCGATGTTGGCACGGGTCCTGGCATTCCTGGCATTCCAGCGGCGATCGCATTGCCAAACTGGCAAGTAACGCTGCTTGATTCCACCCAGAAGAAAGTGCGGTTTTTGCAGGAGTTGGGAGCACAACTTTCCCTCTCTCAGCCTCTGAAAGCGATCGCTGATCGGGCTGAGTTTTTAGCTCACCAGCCCAGCCATCGTGAACTCTACGATGTCGTTATGCTGCGGGCAGTGGGGTCCGCAGCAACTTGCGCCGAATATGCGTTGCCATTGTTGAAGGTTGGCGGAACTGCCATTCTTTACCGTGGTCAATGGCACGCTGAAGATTCGCAGCAGCTAGATGCTGTTGCCGCGCAGTTGGGCGGTCGATTAATGATGGTGACGCCCTGGCAAACTCCCCTCAGCCAGGGAACCCGCCACTGCCTCTATCTGCATAAACACACGGCTACTTCAGAAGACTTTCCCCGAGCAGTTGGCCTACCTGCCAAATCGCCGTTAGGGATCTGCACTTAAATAACTCACTTAAGGAGATCTCCAGAAAAGAGTTTACCCACTAAGCTGGGCGGATGAGAATATC
>ERZ1740058.499-NODE-499-length-29350-cov-7.567571_pt1 | contig 29350 bp, 23 predicted proteins | sample MGYA00581745_ERZ1740058 | MGnify/ENA primary metagenome ERZ1740058 (study PRJEB43018, sample SAMN04849742) | marine metagenome | isolation source: floating plastic debris | place: Pacific Ocean | collected 2008-08-30 | study: EMG produced TPA metagenomics assembly... | reverse complement strand
GAGCTCGCCAGAGGCTCGGTTCATCAAGAACCGGAACGAAGTGGAGTTCAGCGAAACTAAAAAATGAACGAAAAGTAAATCGAAGTATGAGTGATGAAAATTTCGTAAAATATTAATTATACAGAATTTAATTTTTAAACATTCTCTGAGGTAGATTTATCTCACAAAGCGTTTTCCATATAACTGGTTTGTTTCACGAAACATAGTGGTTGTACCAACGTACCTATTCTCATACAGAGATCTTATTTCTCTGTAGCAATCAAATCTTGAAAATATTTTATGTTCTCTACAACAAGAAATAAAAAACAATTGCAGCAGTCTGAGATTAATAATTTATATTCTCAGATAGCCGGTTTACATCGCGACCTGAAAAACACTAAAGATGAGCTTACTAAAGAAAAAGAAAAACAAAGAAGAATTTCCCATTTAATCGATTACAGCAGAAGTAAGGGAAGTGAGCTGATTATAGAATCTACTCCTAAAGGTATAGAAATACTAACTTTATTGAGTTCAGAAAAATCTAACTCAAAGCATTTAAAGATAGAAATAGAACTTTTTGACTTAATAGCTACTCACTACAACCAGCGAAGAGCAATGGTTCTATTTACTGAGAATTTTGGAGATAAAGATGCCGTTGTAATAGCAGATATTCAAGGAGAAAATGGAAGACGTGAAGGACACGGTACAGTAGCCGTAAATCATTTGATAAGGCTTGCTCGAGAACTAGAGTATGCCAGAATAGTTGGACAAATAAGTCAAGTAGATTTCGATCATATCGACCACCTTTACGCTTTTTATGAGAAAATGGGTTTTACCGTTGACAGGCAAACCAATGAAATAGAGAGAATCCTGTAACCTCACCCACACAACACAAGTCTAATAATGAAAAAATGATGCTCAACACAAGAATTTTAGGGTGGCTGATAGCTCTCCTCTCTGCTTCCTGTAGCGAAGACAGCATCAGTACAGATGAGGTAGCCACCGTTCGCTTCAAAGACCCCATACTCGTAACTATTCAAGGGTACGAGGGACACGTGATGGAACCCTTTCTTTCGAGAGATGGCACCAAGCTATTCTTTAACAATCTCAATACCCCTACCGAAAATACCAACTTGTATTGGTGTACTAAGATCAACGATATGCTCTTTCAATACGAAGGAGAGGTAGACAATGTAAATACCCCCAGCCTTGAAGGGGTACCCACAATGGACAAGGACAACCGCTTTTATTTTGTCTATACAGGTGAATACGAAGCAACGCTTGCTAGTATTTACCAAGGTGAGTTTTCTGACGGAGGCCTCAGTAACCCTGTCGTTGTAGACAATATCTCAAAAAATATGATGGGTTGGGTCAACTTTGATGTAGAAGTAACCGAGGATGGCAAGACACTGTACTTTGTAGATGGTAGATTCGATAGCAGCGGAGGGCCTCACGAAGCCAACATAGTCATCGCTCAAAAAGAAGGCAACCAGTTTGCGAGGGTTGACAATAGTGGCGAAATTTTGCAAGAAATCAATACCGATGCTTTAGAGTACGCCGCGGCTATTACCAAAGACGAGCTCGAAATCTGTTTTACAAGGGTAGCACCTCCACTTACAAGTGAGTCATCACCCAAAATATATATCGCCAGTAGAGAAAATACCCAAGCACCCTTTACCAATGTACACTTAGTAGAGAACCTAACAGGGTTTGTAGAAGCTGCCACCTATACACCCGATGACCAAGCGATGTATTTTCATAAAAAAGAAGAGGGGCTGCATAGACTCTATTACGTACAGAAATGAACACCATAATTTCATACAAATAAATTCTACATTTTTATTGTCCTTAAGCTAAAAAATAGTTTAAGTCAGCTATAAAGTTTTCGTGCAGTTGCATAAGTGTCTGGAAAAAAGATATACTTTTAACTTTCTTTAAACCAAAAAAGAGAAACACTATCAAAGGAGGAAACCAAATGCCATGAAACCTCTTCACTTTATCACGAGTCTCTTTATACTTCTACTTACCTTTAGTTTTTTCAGCTTAAGCGCCCAGCAATGGACTTTCGCATCTGACTGGCAAGCGGGGCGTTTCGACAACAATGGTAGCTGGATGGGAGGGACTGAGCTCTTGAACATTCGTACACACAAAGGACAATTGTTCGCCACCACAGGCTACTGGAACGACCAACCAGGAGACGATCCTGCCTCAGGACCTCATATCCTCGTAAAAAAAGAGAGCAATGCAGATTGGGAAGTAGAAACTACCTTCGATGCTACTTTTGATGGAAATAGGCCAAGACATTTACTTATTGTGGCGCTGGAGTCAATAGTTTTTACCAAGGATTCCTCTGGAAATAATTTGCCTAATCCGGATACCCTTTTAATAGCAGGTGTGTACGATGCGCTTGGTTTAGGAATAAGCGTCAGAAACGACGACACCAAGACCTATAGCAATGCTGTAATTCGTGTAGGAAGCCCATCAAATGGCAACGTTTACAATATCATTCGATCAATACAGAAATATACCCATCCTATCACAGGTGGAGAATTCTTGTACATAGGGAGTTGGAGTGCCGTTTATAAAGGCTGGTACGATAGCAACGCACCCTCCAAGATAAAATTCAACGCACAACCAGCTTTTTCTTTCCCAACGTCAAACACTTGGGTAGCCTCTATGACAGTTGCTAACGGTAAATTATACGCTGGTTGTGGTCCAGAAGCCAATAATGTAGGAGGCATATGGGAAAAAGAGGATACCTCCGATGACTTTACGCTTATTCATCGCTTGCCTTACCCTGGAAGTGTCTCAGTTTCCAATCCAAGAGGCTTAACCGCCATCCCCGACCCCAAGGGTGGTAATCATGAAGTGCTTCTTTTTGCCTTTGAAGGAAACGGTGACATTATCAGGTTGGATCCATACAATAATTATAAAGCTACGATAGAGATAAATGTAAGAGATTATTTTGATGCACTCCCGAATACCTTTACTACAAATGTTGCAGCCTACAATGACATCATTCCCTTTCGGGGTCGGCATCTCATTGGAGTAGCTATGACCAATGCTACTCCTGCTGGGGCTGCTGATACCAAAGCACCTCGTAATGGCACTTACTTTCTTACGAGAAACGTAGATGCCTCCTATACTCATCAGTATGTGTATGATACTGCCAACCCTGTTGAAGAAGGCTTAAATTTGAGAGCGGTAAGAACTATTTGTATTTCTCCATTTAACGATGAAACCAGCACTATTTATTTAGGTGGATTTGATGGCGCAGGAGGCCCTCATCACAATACTGCTTGGCTGTACAAGGGTGTGTTAGCCAACCGAATTGATCGTGAGCCCTCAGAAAACCTAACGCTCTATCCCAATCCTGCCGAACATGCACTTTACATTCATAATGCAGAAAAGGAGATTGTCGACATAGTAATGTATACCCTTGATGGGCAAGTAGTACGCCAGGAAAGCTTTCCTCCTCGTAAAACTATTCATATAGCTGGTCTTCTTCCTGGGACTTACTTTGTAAAAATCACCTTCAAAAATGGTGAAGTTATAGTGAAGAGAGTAGTTAAAAAATAAGGTTACTCCTAGTAAGTACTACCATCCCCTACTGTATTATTTTGGTTGACGCTATACAACCCTTTCAAGAGTGCCATTTGCTATGTAGGTAGAAATACTCTGCTGCCTTCTTCCCATTCTTACTATTAAATCGTAATATAGGTAAGTTAGAAACTACCGGCCACCAAGTAACAAGATCTCTAAAACAAAATGGACTTTAAAACCTTAGCAGAAGAAATAGAAAAGGCAACCAAGATGGCCTTTGAAGAAATGTTTGAAAAGCATCAAGCAGAAAATATCTACAGCTTTGCCTTGTATAGCGACGAAGGCGCTATGACCGTCTGTCCTTCTCTCAATACCTTGTCTTTTTTAAATAGCTTGCGTGAAGAGGAAGACCTCTATTACTATAAGTTTGAACCTGCCGAATGGAAGTACGAAGCAGTGGGCGCTGAAAAAGCTTTTGATACCATTTGCTATACTTTGAGAACTGTGCTAGAAAAAAGTAATTATGATGAGGCGCAATTCTCGCATTTTAGGAGTCAATTGTTTGAGACTTGTATACAAACGCTCAAGAAACTCAAAGACGAGGATTACTTTAAGAATATAATAGGAGAAGATATCTTCTTATTATTTACCGTTTCTGATGATGGCTTTGCCCAAGAAGCAATGACCAATATCGTAAGTATGCTTAATAGCAACCCCTATAAAGACGAATACCTCACTTGGATGAAAACTTGGGAGGAGTAATGTATTTTACATAGCTCTACTTTGCATCTACTTATAATACCAAAGAACAGGAAAACAAAGTAACATTTTAGAAGTATTATTTCTAAAAATCCTTCTTCCCACTATCTAAAATATAAAGCTCATGAAGCCTCTTTTACATTTTTCAACGCTGAGTGCTTACTGTGAAGGGATACAGATACCTCCTCCCAAAAATGAGTTTTATGACATCAGAAGCTTTGAAGAGAACATGAAGACGGTAAAGCACCAGATGCCACCCTTTAAGCACGAGTTTTTTGCCATCGCTTTAAAGCTAGAAGGAAGTGGCTTTGCTACTACTGGCAACTTCACTACCCAACATCTCAAAGCTACCGTATTCTTTAATTCTCCCTATCAGATTGTTCACTGGGATATCGCGCCCAACTGGGTCGGCTACTATATTATCTTCTCTGAAGAGTTCTACCAGCAGTTTTCTCCTAAAAAAAGTATTACCCAAGCATTTCCTTTTTTACTAAGCGACCAAACCGTTCCGCTTGCTGTAACTTCTGAAGAGGCAGAAGATTTATACCATCTCTTCAATCGTATTTACTTCGAACACCAAAGCAAACAGGCACACCAAGAAGAGATTGTATTGAGTTTTATCAATATTTTGTTATTCAAAACGGCTAGGCTTTTCTACAAACAAAACCACCAAGTGATTACAACACAACGTAGAGACCAAGATTTAGCCCTGGTAGCCCGCTTTAAAACGTTGTTGGAAACCGCTTTCTACCCCAATCAAGTATATGAAACACAATCGCCACATCAGGTGCAATTTTATGCTGATAAACTCAGCCTTCACCCCAACCATTTAAACGCCTTAGTCAAACGAATCACTAGCCAGTCTGCCTCCGACTTGATTCAGCGTCATCTCCTCTCTCTAGCTAAATCTAAATTGAAAAATACGCCTTTATCCGTCAAAGAGATCGCCTACGATTTATACTTCAACTATCCTAATCATTTCTCTACCTTCTTTAAAAAACAGACAGGTCAGTCACCCAATGCTTTCCGAACTACGTAAATATTTACACAAAACTTGATTTCTGTACTTCCTACTTTGAAATCTGTATCCCTATAAATACCCTGCGCCCTTACCTTTATATTGTCTTTAAGGTTAAAGGCTTTTTGTAACAGAAAATACAAAATTTTATCAACCACTTATTTAAAAAATCATGAGACCCATAATACTTTCAGCACTCGTTCTCTTTTTTTCCATTTCTCATATAAATATTACCTACGCTCAACTTAAAAAAGAAAAAGCGATGCATACCCAAGCAGCAACTACTACAAACGACGATCAGGCCGCTGTTCATCAGGTCATCGCTACCTTGTTCCAAGCGGTAGACAATCGCCAGTGGGCCGCCGTAAAAAATACTATGGCAGATTCCGTCTATACTGACTACTCAGCGCTGGGTGGGCAAGTAGGCTTTTTCACACCTGACGAAATCCTACAAGGATGGCAAGCTGTACTGCCTGGCTTTGAGCGTACGATCCATCAAGTGCATAACGAAGCCATCTGGATAGCTGGTGATCGTGCCACCGCCACCTTCGACGGAATTGCCACCCATTATTTGACAGCCACAGATGGCGATGACTTCTGGTCTGTTTTTGTAGGATATGATACAGAGTTTATCAAAGAAAACGATACTTGGAAACTGGCACGTATTGACTTGAGCCTCCACAAACAAGCTGGGAATACGTCACTCTCCCAAGCTGCTATCAAGAATGTACAAAGTGGTAAAGTCCCCTCATTTGTAAGTGAGTCAAAAGCTACAGAGGCTGCCGAGCGCTTTTTTCAAGCCCTAGAAAACCAAGATTTGACAGCTTTTTTAGCGAATATTGGAACTGATGCCGTACAAGCAATGCCTTTTTCGCCGAATAACTTTCCCAAAACCTTAGCGGGGAAAGCCGCTTTGGAGCAACAGTACAAAAAGGTAATGACCTACACACAACGTTACAAAAGAACCTACTTTCCTACGCAAAACCCTAACGTAGTATTGGCTAAATATACTGGAACCATCGTGACAGAAGCAGGTAAAGACTATAATAACGCTTATGTAAGTATCTTTGAGGTCAACGAGAAGGGCTTACTTATCAGAAATGTGGAGCATTTCAACCCCAATGTTTTACTAGAAAGCTGGACAGGCCTACAACCTGAAACCTACTCTGTACACGCTGCAGGAGCAAAGCGAGACGGTGGTGTTACAATGCAGCAAGTAAGCTTTACTAGCCAAGGGCTTACTCTACAAGGGCACCTCTTTTTACCTCCTAACTTTGACCAACGCAAACAATACCCAACGGTAATCGTAACAGGTAGCTGGACGAGCGTAAAAGAACAGATGCCCGATGAATACGCTAGCTTACTGGCCAAAAAAGGTTACCTAAGTCTTACGTTCGACTTTACGGGTTTTGGCGAAAGCGAAGGGCAACCGCGCCAAGTGGAAGACTACCGTTTAAAAATTGCCGATATCAAAGCCGCTGTAGACTACTTGACCAACCATCCTAACGTAGCGACAGCCTCTCTAACTGGGCTAGGCGTATGTGCTAGTGCAGGCTATATGGCACACGCCACCGCGCAGGATACGAGAATTAAGCAGTTGGTATTGGTAGCACCTTGGTTACATAATCCTGAAATTGCCAAGAGTATTTATGACATGCGCCCCGATAAGACCACAGGACTAATAGCAGCCGCACGGAAAGCCAAGGTACAATACGCCGAAACAGGGAACATGCCCTACGTCTTAGCCGCCAGCGAGCTAGATCCACGCAGCGCCATGTACGTTCCTCAAAATGCTTTCGATTACTACTTAAATCCTGCAAAAGCGGCGGGTAAACACTACGACAACCGTTTTGCAGTAAGCAGTTGGGAGCCTTGGCTTACTTTCGATGGTATTGGAAGTGCCAAAGATATCAAGCAACCTGTTTTTATTGTGCATAGCGAAAGCGGCGCAATGCCACAAGGAACCAAGCAGTTTTATGCACAGCTCAAAAGCGACAAGAACATTGTTTGGTTAAATAAGTATAATCAGCAGCAATTGTACTTTGAAGAAGCTGCCGTTAATAGTGCTTTAGGAGAGGTGGTAAAATACCTAAAGCAATAACCTAATAACTTTTTATCAGTAACTGACAGGCTGCCTACTCAGGCAGTCTGTTGGCTATTGATATACCAACCTACAATGAGATACCATCGCTACTCATTATCAAATAATCGCTTACATTAAACCTTCACTATGCTACCTACTCTAAAAGGATAAAAAATAATACCACCATGAAATACCTTCTTCTTCTTTTTACACTCTTCTCCAGTTGTAGCATAGAAAGCAACGAGACGATCAACCTCCGTGTTGAGGAGCTGTCCACTACTATTGCTTACAATCAAATTGATGGGGTAGACCCTAATCGACTCAGCTTAGACATCTACTACAATAGCCGTACTGCTATTAAAAAACCCGTCGTTATTTGGGTGCACGGCGGTGGTTGGCGAACAGGTGATAAACAAAATAAGATAGATGATAAAGTGAGCTTATGCCGATCTTTAAACTACCTCTTAGTCAGTGTAAACTACCGCTTGAGCCCTTCTCCCGTTGAACCTAATAACCCTAACCGAATCAAGTATCCCACACATAACAATGACGTAGCAGATGCCATCAAGTGGGTATATGATAACATCGACCAGTACGGTGGTAACCCTGATAAAATAGCCTTGATGGGCCATAGTGCAGGTGGACATTTAGTCTCCTTAACGGGTACTAACGAACGTTTTCTATCGGATAGAGGGTTGCGTTTTGCCAATATTAAAGGGGTTGCCTCCATCGACAGTGACGGTTATGATGTACTAGCGAAAGTACAAGAAAACAACAGCCTTTACATCAATGCTTTTGGCATAAATGAGCAACGTAACCAAGAGGCTTCTCCCATTTATAATGTAGAAGCCGACAAGGCACATCCGAAATTCTTCGTAGCCAAAAGAGGTACACCAAGTAGAATTGCCTCGATTGATGCTTTCATCACAACACTTGAAGACAATGGCGTATCTGTCACTCAGGTAGATGGTAGCGTTTATAGCCACTCAGAAATTAACACAGCCATCGGCGCACCTAATGAAACCGTTATTACTGAGCCACTGAAAGCGTTTTTAGCAGAATGTTTTGAGTAATAACAATGCTTTAATGCCTTACCGTGATCGATAAAGAAAACGTTCTAAGGTTTCGACGAAGCTTTGGAACGTTTTTGGCTGCTTTTCAACACAGTATCAAACACCAAAGCGTAAGATGAGATATATTCTGTTATTTTTAATCGCTTCCTCCTTCTTAAATAAATCAGTAGCGCAACATTGCCCCTTTGATTTTTCCCGTATTATGGTGGTAAAGGTCACCTCAGAGGAAGATACCTTGTTAATTCCTAATTTGAAGATTACCTTACTAGACACTCTCGATAATACAGTAATTATACCTGAAAACTGGTCGTGGAATGAGTGGCCTTCAGACACCTTACAACTCTGGCAAAATCCCCCTAAAACTACACATAGTGGTAGAATAAACAATCAATACCCGATGAACCCTTGGTTTATCCGTTTCCCGTTTGCACAGGATAATTACGTATTAGTAACTTGGAAGCTACCTGGTACACAGGTAAAATCAGTAGATCACTTACCAGTTTGGAAACTACCTGGTACACGACTAAAAATAGAAGATATTGATGGAGATAAAAACGGAGGACACTTCCAAACGGTTGTTCTACCTATAGATAGTAACCATTTATATCGACTCTGTTCAAGGGATAGTAACTGGCAGGATGGTTGGATGAATGGAGAAGACCACGGCTTTGTAGAAGATTACCAACCGATTGAGGTAAAGCTTCATAAGAAGTAGCGCTGTTAAATAACTTTTATAATGAGTGGCTTCATTAATCAAGTTTTAAATCTCTTTCTAGGGAAGAAGAAGTATCAAAAACACTTTGAACCATCATTTCGAGCTAGACAATAAGCTGGAAAAAACTTACTTTTCTCCTCAAAAAATACTACCTAGTTAGCAAGTAAAATGTGTAACTTCGCATCAGAGAAGTTTTATATGTTGAACGCTGATATAAACTTGAATAAGGCTTTAAACCAAAAATTACAATAGAAAACCCTCAAGCGTTCTACAAAACGCTTCAAAACTAACTTACGAAACATCTAAACAATGCAGGAAACTTTACCAAGAAGAAAGGCCAAGTACTATTTCTATTTACTCACTGTATTTTTTATAGTAGCACAAATACTCGCTACAACAGCAACGACATTGGAAAATGAGGATGAAATAATGGGTATGATTGTGTGGACTGGTATCTTTCTCATATTCATTACCCTGACAATCAAAGGTTATAAATGGGCTAAATGGATGCTCACTGTCCTTTTAGTTTTCTTTTCTATCCTATTTTTACTAGAGGGCTTTGAGACATCATCTATGACACTTAAGCTAGTAGGTATTTATTATCTATATTTTGGATTAATTCCCCATTTCTCTAAGCAACTCCGATCTATTACCCATCCAATCGCTAGACACCAAGAAAACGACTCTACAACTCAGAAAGTAGCTACAACTTCTACAAGCGATGAACATAACTTTCCTTATCTGATTGATAGGTATAAAGCGACCTTGATAGACGGTTTATTACTCTTTGGTTTTACCCTTATTTGTGTGCAACTTAAAAACTATCTCAACTTTAATTCAACTTGGCTATCCATTTTGTTCTTCTTGATTATCTTCTCGTACGAGCCTGTATTGATAGCCTACTCATCTACGATTGGGCAGAAAGTCATGAAAATCAGGGTACGAAGCCTGAACAATCCAAGCCGTCGTATTCCCATAGGTCAAGCGTATATTAGGTTTTTGGTAAAAGTACTCTTAGGATGGCTTTCTTTCATCACTATCAGTTTCGATAAGAACAAAAGAGCCATTCACGATTTTACTGCATCGAGTATTGTAACTCAAATCTGATTTATATCAAGGCTATGAATAGAATCTCAAAGGAAAATATTTGAGAGCTTTTTTACTAAAGATACTTCTTGAAATACATTCTCCGATGACCTTTAGGAAAGTCGTGGATTGTACCTACTACTTCGTAGCTGTTTTTCAAATAAAAACCTTCTGCTTGAAAATCAAAAGTATCTAGCATCGCTATGGTAGCGCCACGTGCTTTTGCTTCCTTCTCCATCTTTTCAAGAAGTCTTGTTCCAATGCCTTTGTGTCTACAGGTCTCTTCCACCCAGAGTATTCTTATTTCTAATCCATTCCAATAGCCTATCCCTCCTAAGATGCCGCCTATTACCTTTCCTTCACTGTCTTTCGCTGCAAACTCAAGTGGTGTCCAGGCGGGTGCTAAAGCTGCCACTTTACTAAGATTAAAATCATTGATTCCATCCAAAATAAGCTGTATATCTGCTCGATCACATTTAATAATGTGGTAGTCTTCTTTCATAGGAAACAGTAGCTTTATAATCGAAATTTAACTTTTTATTAACTTTCAGCGTACAACATAATAGATAAAGTTCCGTATTTCTGATAAGATATGAAAGTATTTCATATTCGACATCAACAACTACACCCACTAAAATACTATGAAGCTACACGTACTCCTGCACTTTGCGCTAGTTTTATTTACGCTCCCTTCGTTTTGTCAAACAAGCTTTTGCCCTAATGACCCACCCCGTAATCCCTACCTGGCAGATTCTCCTTACCCTACCTATCATCGTAATAGTTATGCACAAGCCTCTACCTGTTTAGCAGGTCCGCTGCCTTCAGATAACCTATTGATCAAGGCAAAAAAACAAATTGAAGGAGGTACTTCTCCTTGGGTATACCTTTCTGATAAGTACCCCAATGGCGAAAGAGTGCTTTACTATTCTAATGCCACCCACGTCTTCAAGTTTATCGATAATGGCGACGACCTCGTAACTGTAGACAGTCTTAGAATCGACTTTGACCCTATCACTTCTTTCGGCTGGAATTTTCTGCTTACTAAAGACAAAGTTTGGTTTACTTATGATCCAAAATACAATCCCGACAGAAATCAATACACACGTATATTTAAGCTTACGGATGCTGATGTTACAGATCCTTATTCAGAGATTGTTATGGTAGACAGGCTAAACCTGGGTGACTACGGCATAGAAAAGGTCAATAATTTTAACCTCAATTACAACGGCGAGCTCGTCTTCACTAGCGATGGCAATGAAGCCACAGGACGCGCTTTTGCAGGTGTCATCGATCAAGACTTTAACTTACTTGACACACTAAGTTATCCAATGCTTCCCGATGAGATTGTCTCCCACAATGCGTTTCCCATTGACGAAAACAACTCTTTCTACCGGCTTACCACCCATCGGCTTATCAAATTTGATTGGGATGGAAAAGAACTTTCTATCGACTGGCAAGCCTATTACGATTTCGTCAACGATGGTCCTACGGGTTCTTTTGCCGAAGGAAGTGGTACAACCCCTACCCTAATGGGCTGGGGAGAAGGAAACGATCAACTCATTGTAGTAGCAGACGGACACGCCAATAATAACCTAATAGCCTTCTGGCGCGAACTTCCTCCCGACTGGGAAGGTAAACCTGGCAGAGACATAAGATTTGCCGATGCGATCAGCATTCCTTTTGCGGTGGCTTCCAACAATACTTTTCAGTCCATTGAAAACTCCCCTACCGTTTTTGGATACGAAGTTGCTATCGCACAGTTCAATGGTTTTTTAGGGTACGACTGCGATAACGTAAAGGGAGTACAGAAATTTCGTTGGGATACTACAGAAGATAAGTTTGTACTTGAATGGGCTACTAACGATGTCAATATGAATGGGGTATTACTCTATTCTGAAGGATCTAATCTGCTGTATGGTAGTGGTAAAGAAGCAGATTGTAACTACTATTACTATGCACTAGATTGGGATGACGGCTCTTTAGCTTTTAAAAAACTACTAGGCCCTGAAGGTACTTTTCTTGACGATCCTTTTTACGATGCAGGGAGTAACAATATTATTGATGACGAGGGAAACATTTACTTTCCAGGAGGAAGTTCATTGATTAAGTTAGAGAAACTTCAAGACCCTTTAGCAGTCGCTGAAATTCCAACTGATGTCGTTACCATTTACCCTAATCCCACGACAGGCCATGTAAATATACAAAATACAGCCTTTGCAAATAAAGCTTGGAAGCTCCAGATTTTCTCTTCAACAGGTACGTCTCTATTTGAAAAAAACATCTCTGGGGCGCCACAATACGAAGTCGATATCAGTCATCTTGCAGCGGGTATATACTTCGTAGTAATTACCAGTGGCGATCAGGTAATTCGTAAGAAACTGGTAAAAGAACGACAATGATAAATGGCAGCCTTACCTCCCAAGTATACATCTCAAAGGAAGTCCGTATCATTATTTTAGTTTTTAAACAGACCATAAGCCTCCTCAGGTACTCGTTACAGTAATATTCGGCAGTGTAGTCAATTGATGCCTCACTTGCCTGACTAGCAACCTTCTCAATCAAAGCATATGTACCAAGCAGAACATTACTGGAAGAACTACATGGCTCACTGGTTTGGAAAAAACTTCATAAAGCAATGGGAGACGCACGCAGCGTTGATACAAATTGACGCTACAAAGGGAAGCATACAGGCAGAAGTCTATACAAACGAAGATAAAAGTAAACCAACACTAGTTTTCGCTCACGGTATCTCAGGTTATGCAAGACTTTTGGTTCCTTTTTTAATACCACTCTTTCAAAAGGGTTATAACATAGTAGCACCCGATTTGGAAGGCTATGGTTATAATAAACGTAAAAAAGGCGATTTCACTTGGAACACCCACTTAGAAAACCTTCGCGATACAGTTCAATATGCCCGCAAAAACTTTTCTGGAAAAGTATACGTAGGTGGCGCTAGTATGGGCGGACCGCTCGCCTACGCTACTGACGCCAAGTATAATTGTGCAGATGGGCTAATTTGTTGGTGCTTGTTCGATTTTGCAGACAAAGAATTTATGCGTAAAGAAACCAACACCAAACAGTTTACTTATCTGCTAATTCCTTTCTTGAAAGTGTTTGCGAAAGTACTCGGTAATGTACGTTTAAAAACAGAATATTTTATCTCTTACGATACCCTTACCAACGACCAAGCATTTAATAATATGCTTCGTAAAGACCCACAGGCAGGTAAACTGATTAGTCTTAAAGGAGCCATTAGTCTTGTAACAGAATCGAAACCAACGCTCGCTCATGCTGCTTACACAAAACCTGTATTAGTATGCCAACCCAACGAAGACCAAATGACACCCAGTTATTATACCCAAAAAACCTTTAGTCGCCTTGCTTCAAAAAAGAAAAAGCTCATCTTGTTTGAGGGTGAGCACTTCCCTACACATCCAGCAGTTTACTTAAAATGGGCTGATACCGTAGATAGCTTTTTAAAATCAATTACCTAAATACCATCTGTTTATAGAGAAGCCTGGCTCTCTTTGGTACTTCTCATTTTTTTTAGTTGCTTTGTGATAACACATCAGGTAAAATACATATGGAAACCATACAACTCGCCCTCTCTGAAGAGGCTGTACACAAATGCTGGGAAGCACTTAAAACCTTGCACGAAACCCTTAAAAAGTCAGATTTTTTATATGAGGTACGTAAGCTACAAGTAGAAACTGGTTACCATCTTGTTTTTATAGAGAAGGACAACAAGGCAGTATCAGTCATAGGCTTTCATATTAGCGAAAGCCTGGCCATTGGAAAGTTTCTGCAAATCAACGATCTCTCTACCCTAGAAGGCTTTCAAGGAAAAGGTTATGTTTCAGATCTGGTAGATTGGATTATTGAATATGCAAGAACCAAAAAGTGCAAACAGATCATTTCTAATTTAGAGAATCAACCTGAGGATGCACAAGCCATCTTCCAACAAAAGGGATTTGCGATTGTTCGTCAACAGTTTGCTAAACTATAAGATATGATTCGGTATACGCTTATTTTGTTTTTTATAGCTTTTGTGGGTTGCCAAACGAATGCCCAACAAGCTAATGTCAACAAAGAAAGCTTACTTAATGATTTAAAAATACTTGCTGCCGACGCGATGGAAGGTAGAAAGGTAGGTACACCGGGTAGTGAAAAAGCACAAGCCTATCTTAAAAAACGCTTTCGACAAATCGGGCTAAAGAGCTACTATAAGGATTTTGAGCAATCGTTTATCGTGAGAGGAAAAGGAGTAGAAGCTACCAACCTAGTAGCTTTTATTGCAGGCAAATCTAACAAGGTCATTGTGATCTGTGCTCACTACGACCACCTAGGAAAACGTAATGGAAAAATTTATAATGGCGCGGATGATAACGCTTCTGGTACGGCGGCGCTTTTACAGTTTGCCACTTACTTTAGTAAGCATCCTCCTCAACATACAATCATCTTTGCTGCCCTTGACGCAGAAGAAAGTGGCTTGAAAGGCGCCAAACATTTCGTGAAAAATCTACCTGTACCAGTGGAAAGAATCATACTCAACGTCAATATGGATATGATTAGTCGTAATGAACAAAAAGAGCTTTATGCTTGTGGCACTTATCACTACCCTTTCCTTAAGCCTTACATCAAAAAAATTGCGCAGCAGTCCTCCATCAACCTATTGATGGGCCACGATCAACCTTCTCTAGGCTACAGTAACTGGACCAACAGCTCAGACCACAGCGCTTTTCACGCCAAAGGAATTCCTTTCATTTATTTTGGGGTGGAAGATCACGAAGCCTACCATACGGCAGAAGATGAGTTTGAGGGTATTATGCCTACCTTCTACGTACAAGCCACGCGTACTATTCTAGATTTTATCATACTTGCCGATAAACAACTTGACGCAATTGCTGCGCAAAAGCAGAAAGCCAGTAAAAAATAAAACTCCCTTACCTCACATAGGGTTATAGAAGCATTATACATACGATAACTATGAAATATTTATTAAGTATTATCATTATTATAAGCGCTTGTCTAAGCGCTTGCGGACAAAAATCTAAATCGAATAAAGCTATGAGTTTTAAGGTGCAGAAAACAGAAGCGGAGTGGAAAAAATCACTCACGCCTGAAGAATTTCGCGTATTACGCGAGAAAGGTACAGAGCGTGCCTTTACGGGTAAGTTTTATCAACACAAGGAAAAGGGCACTTATGTATGTGCCGCCTGTAATAATGAGCTGTTTAGCTCTAAAACAAAGTTTGAATCGGGTACTGGTTGGCCTAGTTACTATGATGTACTAGAGGGAGGCGTTGTTACGAAAACGGATCGTAGCTATGGTATGGTACGTACCGAAGTACTTTGCGCTAATTGTGGTAGTCATTTAGGGCATGTCTTTGAGGATGGTCCTAACCCTACTGGCTTACGCTATTGTATCAATTCAATATCCTTAGGTTTTAAAGAAAACTAATAATAAAAATAAATCCACAGATGTTGAGGTGCATCTGTGGATTTCCATCTATGGTGTTACCCAAGCAATATCTCTCGAGAGTGTATAACTAACTTTCTGTTTGGCTTCCTCTATATCATACCCGCCAAACTCCTTGCGTAAATTTGCTTCCTTATAGTCACCTGCTCCCCACACAATCACATATTCATCTCTTACTTGATTGACCTTGAGAAAAATTTGTACAAAGAGCTTTGTATGGTCATCATAATGCCACTGCCCCTCTGCTACTTTCTCTACAGTAGCTTCTTGCTGAGGAGGTTGGTAGATTGCTTCTTCCTCTTTTTTCTTGAATGATCGTAGAAACTTCATAAAAGTCTTCTTCTCTATCGTCACCACTAAGCCCACAAAGGCTAAGGTGAAAGTATTTTGCACAAAAAACTGGCTCCAACCCTCTTTGGGGCTTACTTTTAAGGCTAAAAATACAAAGGAAACCGTTGCGATCACATAAAAACTGATTTTTTTTAGCGGATAAGGGATAGGATAATAACGTTGTCCCCAATAATAACAAAGCGCGCACATCACCAAATAAGTAACGACCATCGCCATAGCGGCTCCTAGTACCCCATATACAGGTACTAGCAAGAAGTTTCCTACAATCGTTGTGGCAGCTCCTATAAAAGTAAGATAAGTGCCATAGTAGGTTTTATCTACCAATTTAAACCAAATGGTAAGGTTAAAATAAATGCCTAGTAGTAAGTTTCCCAACATAGCGTAAGGCACCACTTCTAAGGCAAAATAGTAGGCTTCGTTACGAATAAGTAGGTCTTTCAGCCAACTTACATTGAGGCATACGCCTATCATAATCATACAACCCACCAAGGTAAAGCCCAACATAGCCTGCGCAAAAAGCTGAGGAGCACCTTTTTCTTTTGCCTTAGCGAAAAAGAAAGGCTCGGCTGCGTAACGATACGCTTGCACAACAAGCATCATAAAAATGGCAAACTTGATACAAGCATTATAAGCGCCTAGCATATACTGCCCTACAGTACTCTCCGCTCCTACCAGTTGCTGTACAGCCGGATAGAGCGAAGCAGGCATATAATATTTGATAAAATATACATCTGCCATCGTATTGATAAGCCCCGCCAAGCCCATAAAGATAAGTGGATAGGCATAGCGTAACATATCTTTTAAGAGTGTTTTGTCCCAGTAAGGGCGATACTTAAGGAAAGAACGTCTTAGTAGGAGAAAAAATAGTGTGTTAGCCATCAGATTAGCTAAGAAAACGTAGCCTACCTTTAAGGTAGGGTCATAAAACCAAGCGGCAATTGGCTGAAGACTGGTCAAGTATTTTCCTGCTGCTATGTCTCTGCATATAAGCAGAAAGAAAACATTGAGGGCAATATTGAGAAAGATATTCGTTAATTTAACAAAAGCGAAACGGCGAGGCTGCTTGGCCCAACGTAGCTGTGCAAAGGGAATAGCTACAATGGCATCAATTGCAATGACTGCCGCTAGGTAATAGAGGTATACTTCTTTCCCTGTATACCCCATCGCATTCACCAGTGGTGTAGCAGCAGCAATAATGACGAGCGAACAAAACAAGCTGATAAGTGTAACAAAACTCGTGGCTTGATTAAACACCCGCTGCTCTTCGTACCTAGAAGCGTAGCGAAAATAAGTGGTCTCCATCCCAAAGGTATAGATAATGTTGAGCAGCGCTACATAGGCGTATAGCTCTCTTACCACTCCGTAGTCTTCTGGCTGGAAAATACCCAAACTTGCATTGGTATAAAAAGGAAGTAGCAAGTAATTTACAAGCCTTCCTACAATGCTACTGAGGCCATACCAAGCCGTTTCTCCAGCTAGTCTTCTAAGCGGATTCATGTGTATCTATTTTCAGAAGGTTTACTGAGTTTGTAAATAAAACTTGATTTGTGACTCATGTATAATACGTATCCAACAGCCCTCTCTAGGCGTACTTTATTATTGTGTAAAATCGTCTTCTTGAATGAGGTAAACTATTTCCTTTAACTTAATGACTCTCTCTTTTTACTCACAGTAAATATCTGTATGAACGGTCATTGTCTTCAATTGATCTTCAGTATACTTATCCTCAACATCTCTAATGCTGTAGTCAAACCCTTCTAAAAAGGATATTAGTTCGTAAGCTGAACTTCCTTGATGCTTAAGATTTTGATCGTCAAGTTCTATAAATAATTTAGGTTTTATTTGCTTTAGGGTATTAGTGGCTCCTTTAAGCACTTCATATTCGTACCCTTCTACGTCTATTTTAATAAAGTCTACTTGATGCAGGTTGTTGGAAGTTAAGTAATTATCAAGGGAGGTTATTTCCACTTCTTCCACATCCAATGTGTTTTCTGAAGCATTGTATACCATTCTGTTGCCACCACTATTGGTCGCACAGTCTTTATACATACGCACTTTTTTAGGTGCGATCCCAAGCCCCAACTTTTCTGCTTTTATATGCTGCGTTTCATTTAATTTGAAATTTATTTGAAGTTTAGTATAGTTTTCAGGATACGGTTCAAAACATATAATATGAAAGCTATCAGTATGCTTCTGTCTATCCTTATTTATTTCCAGAGCTGTCTGACCGATATTAGCCCCAATATCTAGGATGATCTCAGCATTTTCTAAATACGTGAGCATTTTCAAACTGGTATCTTCATCAGAAAGAAAGTAAATCAGCCAGCTCTGGTAATCACTTATATCCAAAGCGTAGGCTATCTCATTCCTTTTCACCTTCCTAATCGTCTCTTTCCTATAGAGTGTATTACTCGGTAATAGCTTATTGACAAAGCTCGTAAGAATATTAGCCTTTAGTAAAGTAATGAATGTTCTCTCAGCAAAAATATTGGTAAAGAGTAGCTTCCTAATTGTATTCAGATTCATCTGTTCTAGTTTATAAGCAGTTAAAGCAATCACTCAAGGGACTTTACACATCGTGCAAATATACAATATTCGTCTGTTTTTCACAGGAACATATCTTTAGGGATAGCCTTTTCTGAAAATACTCACTCTTTTCGTAGCCATCCTACAATTCGCCGCTGATTGATATACCATTGTGAGCCATTTTTTACCAAATCATAACTGGCCCTAGTGCTGGCAAACTTACCAGCATTTTGTTGAATAATCTCTACTTCACGATGGCTTACCTTGGCTACAATAGCCACGTGCCCGTATTTGTTAAAAGCCGTAGGGGCAAAAATCAGCAGATCATTTACTTTAGACTTTGAAGTACTTGGGTTACTATACTGAATAAGGTTACGTTGTTTGTTCAGTTGACCATCTGTAAGAGAAGGGTTAAAAAAATCTTTGGCATGTCCATAGCTATCGGGCATTTTATGATCGAGGTATTCGTAGTAATACCGCTTCACAAACTCTACACACTGGTATTTGAGTCCTAGATTGTAGCTATCATCAGTGAGATGTCTACCACTTACCCGATTGGTTGAACCATTGTAATAGACATAAACGCCATTGAGACTATCTACTTTTTGTCCTAATTGATACGTCGTAGAAGTATTCTTAAAAGCGAGGAAGTAAATGATGACAAGTGCTACAAGCCCTAAACTTCCAACTATGGCTTTCCTTTTCAATCTAGAGGCTTATTTTCCTGTAAACTGCGCCTCTCTTTTGGCAAGAAAAGCACTCGTTCCCTCTTTAAAATCTTCTGTCTTGGCCGCCATTCTGAAATAGTTGGCCTCTGTCTGGTAGCCGCTCTCTTGACTACTATAGATGGAGTTCACACAGTTGATGACCATCCCTACAGCAGCAGGACTATTTTTAAGAATTCTGCGTAGAAGATCTTGTGCTTTGGCGTGTAGCGCATCTATATCGGTTGCCACATAGTTTACAAGTCCTAGGTTTTTGGCTTCCTGCGCAGAGATCATCTCACCAGTCATCATAAGTTCTAGCGCCTTGCCTTTTCCAATAAGTTGTGGTAAGCGCTGTGTGCCCCCATAGCCAGGAATAACTCCTAGTTTTACTTCGGGCTGTGCAAACTTGGCGTTCTCAGTAGCGACGCGTATATGGCAAGCCATAGCCAGTTCACACCCTCCTCCTAGTGCAAAGCCATTAATTGCAGCAATTACTGGCTTGTAACAGTTTTCAATCATGGCAAATACCTCTTGACCGTGCTCAGCAAACTTGCGCGCTGTCATTTCATTGACCTGTGCAAGTTCTTCTATATCTGCTCCTGCCACAAAGGCTTTTTGTCCAGCTCCTGTGATAATCACCCCTTTGATCGACTCATCGTCATAGGCTTTCTGTATAGCCAGATGTATTTCATCTAACGTCTTACTGTTGAGCGCATTGTATTTATCCTCTCGGTTGATCATCACCGTGAGGATATCATTTTCAATGATGAGTTTTAGGTTTTCAAATTCTGCCATTGCACATATTCATTAGTTGCATCAAATTTAGTATTTGATGGAAAAACTCAAAAGGAAAATCCAATTAAAGTGTGATATTTCGGTCAAAATTGGTTACTTCGCTAAGAAGTAAAATTGTATACCAGAGAATTTGATCTCCTATGATGAGCGCTGCTGAATGTTATGGTATTTTCCAACAGAGTATTGATGACTACCACCGTGAGGATCACGTAGATACACCCATTCGAAATCCTTATGAAGACAATACCAAGCCCTACCTGCTTTACCTAAAAAATTGGATCGATACGGTACAATGGCACTTAGAAGACATTATCCGTGATCCACAAATTGACCCTCTTAAAGCTTTGACGATTAAGCGGCGCATAGACTTATCCAACCAATACAGAACAGACACGGTAGAAAAGCTGGATGATTACTTCCTAGCAACTTTTAAGGACATTACCCCCAAACCTACTGCACGCCTTAATTCGGAAACACCCGCTTGGTTGCTCGATCGTATGTCTATTCTAATGTTAAAAATTTACCACATGAAAGAACAGACTACACGCACAGATGTTTCTCTCGAACATATTGAAACCTGCACACAAAAACTGGTTGTTCTTAAAGAGCAGCAAGCAGATATGGGAATGTGTTTCGATCAACTTATGGAAGACATTCAGAAGGGTGACCGTTACATGAAGGTATACCGGCAAATGAAAATGTACAATGATGAGAACCTAAATCCAGTATTGTACAAGAAGAAAGAAAGTGAGTAAACTACCACATGATTTGAAACCTATGCGTCTATTGGTTTTCCGGTTTTCTGCTATGGGTGATGTGGCCCTCTTGGTACCAGTTATACGAGCGGTACTAGCAAAATACCCACAAGTACAAATCGACTTAGTAACGCGCCCTAAGTTTACGATTTTTTTTCACGGTATTGAACGCTTAAGCATCATCGCCATCAATTTTGATCAGGATTACAAGGGTGTGGCGGGCTTGTTCAAGCTTTACCGCCACCTGAACCAACAACGCTACGATTACCTCATCGATCAACATCAAAACCTTCGTACTACACTCCTCAAGTTTTACTTTCAGTTGTCAGGAATAAAGGCAGTCACCATTAACAAGGGTCGTTCTGAAAAGAAAGCACTCACGCGTGTGCATAATAAAATACATCGACCACTCCCCCATACTACCGAACGTTACTTAGCTACCTTCTCACGTATTGGTTTATCTACTACACTAGGGGCACCTCCTTACATACAAGCTTCACAAGAAGGCGAAATAGCTGCTGAGGCTTTTTTAAAGGCTAACACGCTACTACAAACAAAACAATTTTGGCTAGGTATTGCGCCTTTTGCCCAACACGAAAATAAAGTCTGGGGACTGCACAAAATAAAAGCTTTACTCACTTTACTTCCTAGTGATGTAAAGGTTTTTCTATTTGGGGGAGGCAAAAAAGAATGTTCATTAATAGAAGATATCCATCAACAATTTCCACAAAAAACAATCGTAGTAGCTGGAAAGCTCCCTCTCGCTGCTGAACTTGCCTTGATAAAAAAGCTGGACAAAATGCTCACTATGGACTCTTCCAACATGCACTTAGCAGCACTTTTAGGAGTCCCTACTATATCTATTTGGGGAGCTACCCATCCTTATGCAGGCTTCTCGGCGTTGCAGCAAACTGAGGAAAACATTATCCAAATACCACTTGAGCAACTTCCTTGTCGTCCCTGCTCTGTATTTGGTAATAAGCCTTGTTTACGAGGAGACAAGGCTTGTATGGAATGGATTGAACCAGCGCAAGTGCTGGCAAAGGTAATCGCTACCCCTAATACCAACTAAATTAATTTGACTCTTTCAATATACAGGATTGTCTTCACTGTTAAGATTTCGTTAAAAAATTACTATCTAAACAAGATAAATAGCGAAGAGTTTTTACTTATTTGCTAGAATTTCATCAAGTAAAGAGCGGAGCTCTACTTATGTAGAAATCTACATTTGTCTGACATGCCCATTTTTTTTATTTTAGTAGGAATACCTAATACTAACAGTTTAGATTATGAACAAAACTACCACTTATACCCTTGCCATCGTTGATGGCCGCAAGGAAGTAAATCTGTCTTTTGGACAACATTTTTTTGAGAATGACAGATATGGAACAACGCCAGAGATAACTGATAGTTACCAAGCCCTACAATCATTGGTTCAAAAAGAAACCGACTTGTGGATCCTTGATGTAAACCTTCCTCATATGAACGGTACCTGTATAGCAAAAATCATCTTCACTCCTTGTACTTCTACCAATGTAGTTCTTACGAGCTACACAGTTAACAAAAATGTATTGGATAGCTTAGAGAATATAAGTACTGATGGTGTACTGAACAGAAAAAAGCTTGGAGAAGAAGTACTCACTAGCTTAGAACCTGACAATGAAGAAGACACCTCCCATTACTACCAGGAATCATCCATCATAACACAATCATCTATCTCTCTTCAAAGAGACAATACCTATTTAGCGAAGCTACATATCCTTACACCCGCCGAGAAGCGAGTACTCTATCTTATTTCGAATGGATACACTACCGCACAGATTAGCCGTAAGCTTTGTAATAGTATTTACACTATCAAAAACCACCGACACAGTATATGTGAAAAACTAGAGCTACATGGTAAAACAAACGCTTTATTTACCTTCCTAATGGAAGCTAAAATCTGGCTTCAAGAAGAGTTAAAGATTATTACTTAAATAACCATTCTTCCTTATTCATAATTGTTACTCCTTATTTCTGTGCTGCTACTATAATTGATTATTCTACGTACAGATTCACCTGAACAATACTACAAAAAGCCCCATCTCTGTTATAGAGAGGGGCTTTTGGGATAATATAGTTGTTTACGCTTAGCGGTCTGTTGTGAGCTGTTTACTGCTTGACCACCTTAGTGGTGAGTCTTTCCCCTGTATCAGTTTCTATCACAAGTAGATATAAACCACTGGCCACCTGTCCCGTATCCCAGCGCACCTTGTGGGTACCTTCATACACAGTTCCGTTTTCCTCTAAGGTATACATCGGTCTGCCCAGTAGATCGTACAAACGTACTGTAATGATCTTGGCCTGTCGGGCTTCCATCACCACCTCTATGTGGTTGCTAAAAGGATTCGGATAAGCCTTTGTTTCTTCTGCTGTTTCGGTCGCTGCTCGTATCCCAGCATTGGGATCTCTACAGTCAAGGAGCACATAAATCTCCTCATCAAGCGTGTATATCTGACAAGCCTCCTGTATCAGACAAAACTCAGGTACCGCCCGAATCACCACATTGCCCTTGATCACACTACCCGAACCGAAGCGTTTTTCACACTCTTCGATCACTTGCTGATCTAGCTCACTACCCTCAATGACCAAGATCGGCGCCAAGTCGCCCCAATCCGATTGAGCATATTCATAGGCATTCACAAAGATATCATCGGCATATTCGGCAGTTTTGTCGCCTTCAAGTTGGATAAGTATCTGACCCTGATAAGGTGATTCTTGCTGGACACCAAGAGCAGTCTCATCCCAAAATTGCATCGTCTCGGTAGAAAGCGCTGCAGAAGGAGCCTTCCGAAGGAGCAACTCAGAGGTATAATGATTGACCTCCTCAAAAGCACCGTAGAAGAGCTGGTCGATAATCACTTCTTCTCCCTGTAGGTATTCTTCAAGAGTGGGATCCCAAGCAACCGGATTGTAACCGATTAAAACATCGTAGTCATAGATTTCCTGGTCTATTAAATCTTCGAGCGCTGCCCCTGGATCGGCCTCCTTTATCACGTTCAGTACATCTGCCTCAGAGAGCGCACGTACGTAAGGCGCACTGGCCTCTTCTTCTTGATCAATCGAATAGAGATAGTAATATTTCGCTGGGAACTCACTGACAGCATAGTTCCACTCTTGACCGGTCCAATGGTTTTCCTCTGAGATGATCACCCGTGTGATGACATCGTGCAGATTTTGTTCAAAGAAGCCACCCATATCAAGAGGAGCCAAGCTACCCTCGATATCACCGACACTGAGATCAAGTTGGTTAAGTGCTTTTAGTAAGGTTTTAAGTGCCTCGATATCTTTAATTTTTCTGACGTCGCTGAGCTTATCCCAAGCACTAGTGATGGCTTTCGCAATCTTACCGGGCGCTTTAAAAGCGCCTTTTGTAACCGAATAGCTACCAACAAGTAAATCTACAAGGGTCGTAAAAGCCTCATTCCCGTTGGTCATTCCGGTGTAAGCTTCTACGAGAGTACCGTTGGCTACCAACGTTTTGGCTGCCTCACCGGTACGTGCCTTCCCGCTTTGACCGTGTAGTAAATCTTCAAAGAGGTCGGGTAGGGTCATCAAATCTAGCATAGCCACCCGATCGGGCGCATCGCCATCGACTACCATACGAGCCGAGGCCTCTACGGCCAACTGTGCTCCAAAGCCAGCACCTGCTACGCGGAGCTCTACGTCGGTACCTGACTGTGCTCGGATGGCCTTTAGATACATCTGCAATAGGTCAGCAATATCGGTGATCTCGCCAAGGTGGGTCTCATCGACCGTTTGTCCAGTAACTTTGTAATGAAAGCTTGTATTGGTCTCAAAAGGCTGCCCTTCGAGCTTCCAAGTAGGCAGGTTTGCTCCCGTAAAGGCAGGAATAAGGTCGAGCATCTTGCCCGGCAGCTTTTTGATCTGCGTTGCAAAACTTTTCTTGAGCGAGGTGAGCCAATTGGCGTCGAGAGGGATGTCTTCTCGGTACTCTTTCCAGTTATCTCTCAGTCGCTTACGCATAAAATCCATATAGGATTCGGTCTCGGTGCGGTCTCGGCGGATGCGCCCCTCAATAAAGAAAGCATCGGCAAACTGATTCCAGTAGAAAATCCCAAAATTGTAGCCCTTGGCGCGCCACTTCTGGGCGATCTCAAGTAACTGTGGGGTGTCCCAGAGATCACGCTGGTGTCCCTTAGTCATGCCGTACTGATGGCTATGGGTATAAATGATGGTAGGCTTGTTGGGGTCGAAGTAGGTGGTACCTGACAAGTCTTTGATGAGGTTAAACTTCTTGGACTGCTTAGGTCCGTCCCCAAAAAAGTATACCCCGTAATCCAAGACCTCTAGAGCGATTTCGCCTGGTTCTAGCGGCATATTGGTGCTACCACCCAGCGTGGCATTCGGCTTGATACGGTCGGTAATCTCTAAGGCAAGATGTTGATGGCCCGCTCCAGTCTGGTAGGTGTAGACGGGTTTGATCACCAGATGTCCCCATTCGTCGGCTCCCTCACGATCGTTGAAATGATAGCCCCCACTCATATGGGCGAGGGTATCCTTAACACCAGAACGCGGGCGACGTACCCAAGTGACTTTGCTGGTATCTCTGATCGCTAACTGTGGGAAATAGGCACTAGGGCGCAACGGTAAGAAGGCATCCCAATACCAGACTTCGTGACCCATAGCACCGGGTTGTTCTACCGAACCGTTCACTAGGCTTGTCCATTGGTCGAGCGATCCTGAAACATCTACCTCCGCAAAGTAATAGTTCGAGAGGGTCAGCTCTAGGGTACCAAGCTCGTAGAGCATCTCTACTTCTGCTCTGCTGAGTCCGCGATGGTAGAAGCGCAGGTCGTCGAGTACACCCGTAAAGCCTAGCGTTAAAGCAGCGCCCTCGCCAGGAGAAGCGCCTAACACGGCGGGTCTACTATTTTCTCTGGAAAGGTATATAGAAACATCTTCACCAGCAGGCGCATTATTGAGGTACCAACGGAGGTTGTTGTTGGATTTGATTACCACCAAATGATACCACTCGTTAATGTTTACTGAGACATCAGAGACGGTTTCTTCATAGCCGCCGCAAGCCTCTTCTACGTATTCGGTAAAGTAGGCGAGCCGCAAGTGGCCATCTGGTTGGAGCTGAATACGGTATTCACTGCCTTCATTGTCCACGCCTTCGGTTTTATCGAGTAGCGTTTGAGTAAAGCCCAGTTCGGTGGGTTTGAACCACAGCGATATGGCAGCAGAATCTTGCTTGAGAGAGGCTACCTCTGAAGGAACCGCAAAACGTATGTCTGAGAAGAGGTAACGAATGGCTTGCCCTGGTTGCAAACCGTGCCCTGGCAGCGCCTCAGTAGCGCCTCTTGTTAAATCTTCATTAAGAATAGAGAGATGCTGCGTATTTCCGCTGATATCGGCTTGGGCCGTATATTGGGTGTAAGGTACGTTGTCAAGCGCATGGCTGATCAGCTCAAGGTCATCGATCATCGGGTAGTGCGCCACAAGCCCTTCAGTACCACGGTTCTGATCGGCAGGATGCTGAAAGGCAAAGCGTTCTTGGATGAAAATCTGTCGCATCTCGCAGTAGTCAAGCACCTTACCGAAGAGTTGCACGTTATCGAGTGTACCAGTAAAAGCTTCTCCGATAGTGAGTGTACCTTTGGGCATGCGGTCGATGTATAGATCGCTGAGTTCAGTAACTACAGTAGTCTCTAACCCCAAATTAACCTCTTCTTCTCCATCGCTTAAGTAAATGGTTTTTACTTGGCTCTCAAAGTCGAAGGAGGCAATCAGGTGGTACCAGCGTCCTGCTTGGAGTAGCTCGCTCTCAGGAGTGCGGGTGCTACCCCGGCCACTTTGTTTACAAGACCCATTTTGGTAAAAGACGAGTTGATTGTCTTCGAGCGATAGGCGCCACTCGTAGCCATCACCTTCGATCTTGAGCAGGTTACCGGTCAAGGTAGATTCTGCCTTGAACCAAACACTTGCCGAATAGTTGTTGCGCGTACCGTCGAAGTCGATAGAGGTGGTTAGGCTGCTATTGCCTTCAAAGCGCATCGCTTGTTCCTTCTGTGTAAACTTATCTTCGGTAGGGACAGCCCCTTGGTTGGTAGCGGGGTAATTGCCCATAGCATCTTCTAAGCTACCTTCCGCAAAACTGTACTGGGCAATACGTTTTTGCGGGTTGGCCTCGTAGGTAGGAGGTGTGCCTGAAAGCTGTGCGGGTCTGGCCGACCAAAGGGCATCTTTTTCGCAGTCGGTGAGGATACGAGGCTGGATAAATAGGTCGTCGATGTCACCCTCGAACTGCCAGCTCTCAAACTCGCTGGCGTGCCCACCGATGTCGAGCGGCGCTAGGTTACCTCTGATGCGGGCACCCGTAAGGATGCCAATGGGTGCGCCGTTGTGGTAAATTTTAATGGTGTTATTCTCATTTTTTTCAATAAGCGCCAGTTGCCACTCGCCCGCGACTACTTCTTGTGAGGAAGTGAGTTCTCTTACACCACCAAGCGCATCCATACAGGCGAAGTGCAGGCGCGGCGTAGGGTTGTCAGCATCGTAGGCAATATTAAGGTAGTACTCGTTGCCTTCATTGTTGCGTAACAGCGTACCGCCGGTCTTGTCAAGAATGCGGTTGGCCGATTCGCCGTAGTTGAAGTTGTCCATCTTGAACCAGACGGCGATGGTGACGGGTTGGCCTACGAGCGTAGGATCGGTTTCGTTGGTAGTGACACGGGCGTTGGTGGTATTGGCTAAACTAACATTAGCCAGACTAGTGTTGGCATTTCCACTGCCCGGATTGAGTGTTCCACCGTCGAGACTGAGCCGAGAGCCGAGTCCTTCGATGTGGACGGCGGCGGAGTCTTTACCGAAGCGATTAGGCGCTGGGGTAATGTTGCCGGTAGCAGTTAGCGTAGTTTGCTGACCCGAATAGTCGGTGTACTTGCCTGCTGTAGCATCTGCCTCGTTGAAAGTGTTATAGAGCTCGTCTTGGTAGAAAGCATAATAGGGATAGGCGCTGTTGCCAGTAGATTGCTCGCAGTTGAGAGAAACTTTGTGAAAGAGCTGACGATAGTCTTCTTTTTCATTCATTTCAAGAGTATTGCCGTAAGCTAGAATAACACTGTCGGATAGAAAATAATAATGAATCTTGAAATAAGTTCCTGCTGATGCAAGCGTTGTATTATCAGTTTCTATATCATAAATATATAGATCCCGAGTACCTACAAGCGAAGGAGGGTTGAGCAACCCTTTCCCCTCATTTGAAACGTCAAGAATACGGTGGGGTGAAGTAAAATCATCTACCTCTCCTGTGATCGCGTTGTACCGTCTGTACGTATATCCAGACTCGTCTGAATCAAGTTCAGAATAAGTTCTAAAAACGATGTATTGATCATTTCGAGAAGCTAACATACTACTTCCTAAGAAAGCAGCATTATTACGTACCTCTATATTATCTGCATCGCTCGTATAATCAATTAGTATAGTTTTTGCCCCTGTATTGATATTGTATCGACAAAACTGGAGGTTATACTGAGATAATTCCTCATATAAATTTTGATTCATGGTAGGTCGAAGATAGTAGAGATACTGCCCATCATTGGATACCATTGTTTCACGAGAATTCATTAGCACGCTATGGTTACGACTGTAATTCCTATTGGAATATGGTTGTACATCTTGAGAATAAGAGATTTGGTCTATAACTTCTGAGCTACCAGTTTCGAGATTGAGTAGATGAAGTTTCGATTCACGCTCATAACGCCCAGGATTCCAACCACTTTCATCAATATCAAAGGGAGATGCAGTACTACTATAGTAGGAAACGTACTTTCCATCTTCTGAGAGTTTGAAAGATTTAAAGCGACTGTTATGATTACTAGTTCGTTGATAAGTAAAATGTATTGTCTCACACTCTTCACCTTCCCTGTACTCATTATCGGTATAGCAATGATTATGATGTTGATGACTTAAGTCTGTTCGCTCGAAAGTATTCTTCTCCACATCGTACAAGAGTAAGAAAGTTTGATTATCAAAGTTATAACCGGGTGTAGCGACTAACAAAACATATTTACCATTTCGAGTGATGTAAGGAGCGACATCAATCACTGGTTTATGGCCACCTAAAAAATACTTTGTTTTATAAGTCTCGGTTGCTTGATCATAATAATAAAAGTGTAACTTGTAAACATCCGTACTGCTATCGTAAGACCTAGTAACCAATGCCAGACTACCTGCATTATCTGCTGCACTCGCTACTAATCCTTCACCTGGTTCAGTAAAGATCGAACCATTCGTAACATCTGTATTTTCGTAATACTCGTAACAGGTCTCTTGGGCATAAGCGGTTTGCCCTGCGAAGAGCACTATCAGCCATCCGCCTAAAATATATAGATATCTTTTCATTGTTCGCTTAGTCTTTAGTGGCGTTGATTTGTTGCTGTAAAGCCTCTACCGCTTGGGTAAGCGCTTGTATTTT